>Ga0307507_10007080_pt1 | contig 16600 bp, 4 predicted proteins | sample 7_EM_MG_FD_207223 | JGI IMG/M metagenome (GOLD analysis project Ga0307507, IMG submission 207223) | Populus trichocarpa ectomycorrhiza microbial communities from riparian zone in the Pacific Northwest, United States - 7_EM | ecosystem: Host-associated > Plants > Roots > Unclassified | place...
GTAGTTGTTAAGGGCGTTATATAAAATATGGTTAATATAGTTTTGGAATATAGCGGGCGCGTTATAGAGACTAAATAGTGTAACTAGTATCTTATAGAGTCCAAACCGGGTAATAAATGCTATAAGCTACTTATAGCCTTCTGCAATCCAGATCTAGTTAAACACAGCAATTATATTAAGCTTAGTAAAGTACTTAGCACTATAGAGTGCGTTAAGTGTCTTATAGACTAGTGGTAGTGGGTATTAGTTCTTAATAGTAACTGTGTTTAGGCCTTGGTAGTTATGGCAGATTTATACACCGCTGCTAGGTTTTGCTGCAAAGAGAAGTAGTATAGTGGCTAGTAAGGTTAATTTGCGGATAAAACCCTTATCTAGTATCTCGTTAATCCACTTCTTTACACAGCTAAGTTTAATAGGTAAAAGTAGTCTATTTTTGTAATATAGGGCCTGCTTTCCTAGTATAATCTTAATTTTATAGTCTTATGGTCGGTAAGGGGGTAGCTTATCTACGTTCTTAGGGAGGAAGTGTTTAATATATTTATAAAACTCTTTTGGTAAGCGTTGCAGAATATACTTATAGGTTAATTCTGGTTTGCCTTTTAGAAATTTCTTAATATTAGTATTAACTATCTTTTAGCGTAGAAACTTGGACTTGGTTTTTAGGTTTATCTTAAGGAAGTTATGGAAATAAAGGGGTAGCGCTTTACGGGCTTCCTCCATTATATAGTCACCTTCTATTAGCCGGCGGAAAGACCTTTCTAATAGGTTTAGTATTTCTATTAGGCCTATAGGTAGCTCCTTAAGCAGCTATTAGTGTTCTTTTTGTTTAACCAGTTCTACTAGCTCCGCTATATGGATCCTTATCACCTTTATGCCTTTTTATTTACAGAACTGGGTAAAATTAACGGTATAAGTGCATTTAATGTTGTCTAGGTTAGGGCGTATCTAGTTTTCTAGTGCTACGGCTAGGCTAGCACGGCTTGGTTAGCCTAGGGGGGCAGAAATAAGGCGGCGGCCTTATATAGTATGCGTAGAAGACAGGTGTGAGGTTAGGCGTTATAGGGGGGAGGTCTTAATTGCTCTGGTTTTGGTCTTGGCTATAACACCCTTGGCTATTATACATGTGGTTACATGTACGTATAGTAAATAACTTAAAGTTAGGTGTTTTATTAGCTAACCTAGGTTAAGCGGATGTATATAGGGGACTTATAGTTCTAGCGGTGTTTATTTTTTTAAAAATAGGGTGGTAGTCCAGTCTTCCAGAATCTCTGCTTTATTTACTATATATATTAGCTTACTAGTATTAGGCACCTCTTCTACTATTAGCTAATGGTATCTAAGCGTTGGCCATATAATGCGTCCGCGTGGTGCTACTTAGTTACAGTTAGGAATATACCATAGGAGATAGTTATAGGCATAGTAATTAGAGTTAAACTTAAGCTCTAGAGTAGGGAAGTCTGGTCTTAGGTTATGCTTTTTAAGCTAGGGTATTCTAAAAATTACTAGTATTAAGGGTGATAACTTTATAATATAGAAGAGTATGGATTCTGTATAGTGGCCGATTATTATTCTTGCTATAAAATAGTAGGTAATAAAACTAGATAGGAGTCTATTAGCAAGGCGGAGTGGTTTTAGGACTAGAAGTCTTTTTATTATAATATTATGCTTTTTTATAAGCAAGTCTTTGTCTGTAAACACTAGTGCTGTACTACTACTATTAATAAGGCTTACTGTTTTAATAAAAACTTATAGGAGTAGGTTGTGTAGTAAGGAGAGATAGGTCTAAATAAGGATAGCATTTCTATTATTATTTGCTATTCTAAGGTTAAGTGGTAGCTGGCTTAGAATAAGGTTTAACTAATTTAGTAGTATAGATCTAATTCTTTTGTCCTTCTCCCTATATAGTTCTAACCCTTAGAGGCAACTTAGTCTAAGGGTTAATCTTTTAATAACTAGATTATGGGGCTTAGCTAGTGACTATAGTCTTAGCTAATATATCCTAACGTATTAGTCTTTAACAGTGTATATATACTAGGGGGTACTTTACTAAGGACATAGCTGGTCTTATGGTTAGTATCGGCGCAGAGCACTTGTCTATAGTTTATATACGGGACTATCAGCTAGGGCTGTATTAGGGAAGGAAATTATAGGGGTAGGTCTCTGTGTCTAAACCCACGTCCCTATTTATAGTTGTTGCTTTAGTTACTAATCCCTCTGCTAAAGAATTTGCTGCGGCTAGGAAGGGGTTAGCGCAGTGGCATTAGGAGGGGATTTAGGTTTATTTTGGGGCTATAAGCATCTTTTTAGTGGCTAGGTTAACCACATGCCAGGTAGAGTCTGTTATTTATATAATATCTTTAAATGTTATTAGGGAGGCTACTACTACTACTACCAAATTTAACGGCGTTAAGGTCTATTAGGTTATTCTATAGTACTAGTACTAAGGTGTTATTATTAGGTAATATAGGTTAATAGCCGCCAGCAGTACTTAGCTTAGCGGTATTTAGCTTAATGTAGTGGGCATAGTTCTATAGGTTATAAGTAAACACGTCCATTTGCTTACTCTAGCCCTTATAGTCAGCATTATTAATTTTATGGCTAAGGGTAAGGGCTAAGTCCTTTATCTTAGATAAAATATTCTTTTTAAGCAGATCTGCCTTTTATTCTGTTAGTTACACAGGGTGACTCACCAATAACGACTACTTGAGTAGGTTACAGTAATGTTAGTTAATAAAGCTTATTTATTAGAATAAGGGAGGGCGAGGAGCGTAAGGCTCCTCCCCACGCTAGTGCCGCGGCGGCACGTGATAATACGTAACAACTACTTACCTTATTCCCAACACTGGCAACTCTTCTTTTATGGTTGTTGTCTATATATATATATCGCTTAGCTAGCAGAACAAATACCAATCCTCCTTACTTACTATTGCCGTTATAATATAAGTCTTATTGTCCTAAAGTTTGCCTTTTAGCACGTGGTGCTTCTTGCTTAGGTAGGTATCGTATTAGGGCCGTTAAGGCGCTAGTAGTAAGCAAGCCAATGGCGATTTTCTATGCTAGGTATGGAAAATCCTAATTAGCTGGTTGAAATTAGGGTCTATAGAGCATTATATTCTTACTTCCTTTTAACCTAACCTTTAACCTATATATATAAAGTATTTGTATTAACAAATGTTTCTAGAGCCTTGTTTAGGTTTACCTTTATTATTATATCTACTAGGTTGTCTTAGCTATTAATCTATTAAATCTTAAAGAGTTCTCGCCATTTATAGGATTGCTAAAGTGCTATAATATTGATTATAAGGCGCTTCTCCTTTATAGTACTAAGCTTGACTAAACACTTATAAAGGGAGTATAAGTCGGTATATACAACTATAGGGATAATGGGAAGTCTGAGTTAATCTGTAATTATCTTTAGGGTAGTTCTAATTGCAATTGCTATATTAACTCTGCTAACCATTCTATATATCTCTAACGCTAGAACGCTTTAAGTAATGCACTTACTCTTAGTTAAGCTCTAATGGATAAAATTACTATGGATTATAAAGTCATTCTCTCTAGTAGATTTATTTATGATGATGATTTTATATCCTAGCTAGGAGCTAAAATCTTTATTGTTTATAAATAATCTATTAATAAATATAAAGAGCTTAGCGGTGGGAAGATTAATAGGCATATAGAGTAGTCCCTAATTAAGATGGTTTATTTACTAGGAGAGATGCTTATTTAGGGTAAGAATATTATTCTTAGTTAGTTCCTAGTATTAGGCGGCAACAGAGAGATTAAATAAAGCCTTAGGTTAATAGATAGAAATAATATAAGCTTCGCGAGCGTGTTACTCCACATATTCTTATTTCAGAGAGTTAATATTAATAATATTAATCTTCTTACCTTAACCCTTCTAGCGCAAAGCAATAGAATCCTTATTTAGGGAGAGGATACATCTATTAAAAAGTAATAGTGTTGTTAAATTAAGCTTTTCCTTTAGCTTTGCTATAAGATTTGCCTTTACTAGCTTATTTTCTTTAAGAGCTAAAAATTGGTTATCTCCTAAGATAATTATATTATTAGTTTATATGCTAATAATTCCAAATAGGGTTCCTATGGTTATAATAAGGAAGTATAGATTAAATATAGAAGTAGTTATTAAAAGTTTCTCTTTATAGTGCTTACTATAGGTAGCCCACCAATAAGTTTCTGCCTCTATAATTTTATATAATAGCTTAAGCATAACCATAATTATATCTTTGGGATATTGGTGGCGAATTTACTCTAAAAGGTATGTTAATATTAAGTGCTAAAGGTGCGTTTCTAATTGGGTATAGGCCTAAGTAATATCTTATAGATAGACCGCTATTCTATTTTTTATTAAGGAGGGAGCTAGCGTAATAATAACTTACTAACTAGCTTATTAAATTGTGGGAGATTGCATAAAAATTACCTCCTTACTATTATTATTATAACCTTAGATAACAAGCCTTAATTTCTTAAATAGGGTATTAGTAGCTTTACCTTTAATCTTATTAACTATTTTTAACTTAAAGATACGAACTTTATTAAACTTAGTAGGGTTATACTTCTTAAATTTAAAGACTCCTCTTATAATAAGGCTATTAATCTCCTACTTATTAGATGCTTGGAAAGGAGCTCTTAAGGTTATAATACAACCTTCCTTTTAGAGCTGTTTTGCGAGTTTAAAGTTAGCCTTCTCCTTAGCTGTTATAAAGGCCATTAATAGCTCAACTCTATTCTTAATAGCGGCAATAAATTGCTCTTTGAAATTAATAAGATGTTAGCAATTTTATAATCCTTTTAGGCAACCTCTACCGCGTTATAGTTGCGGCGTATCTATTATAATTATATTAAAATCGTGGTTGCCTTCTAGAGCTTATTAATTATGGCTCTCCTTTAGGGTATCTTCTATAGTATCCTACAAAGGTTTAGAACTGTTATCTTTGTAGTAAGGCTTAATAACAGTTAAACGGAATTAAGTGGGTCTGTAAGGCATCTAAATAGTGTAAGTTTAACCATTAATTATAATAAGTTAATGTAGGCCTAACTACCCTCCCTTTTTACGCTATACGCGTACCTTAGACTGGAGTGGCAGATTAAGCGTAGTTAAGGTATTTAGGCCATTTCTTATTCCTAGTGCGTTGTTGACCTAACGTGTAGCGTAGAGACGTTGGACCTCCTTTATTGCCTTGCGAATAGCCTCAGCTCGTTACATAACGGAGGGAGATAGTGGAGAATTGTTAGTTATTTAAGGGTAGGCGCCAAAGACTAGCAGCGTGGGTACGAGTCTATTTAGGCTAGCAGAATCGTTAATAGCTTTAACAGCCATTTGTAAGGTAAGTTCTTTACTAATATTCTCTAGTTCTAAAGAGATAATCTTATATACGCGGCGTAATAGCGTATAATATCGTTCCACTTTTCTAATACTATTATATGCCTTAATAGGGACTTTTTTTAACCTTAATTGCTATTACCTTTATCTATTATTAAAACTTTATAGATAAAAAGTTCTTTCCTATATTATAGATAATTTAATTAGGGGGTCCTAGGTAGATATTAATCTAGTATAATTAAAGGGTATCCTATATATTTCTAGCTAATATATCCTTCAAGAAGCGTGTGGCTTAAAAAAAGGTTAAGAAGTCAATAATTTGGAGTACTAGCTTACCGCTAAGATATATAACGTCAACGATAATACAGAAGTTAAAGTTGTAGTTATCTTTAAGGGTGAACTTAAATTGGCTAGGGGACTTCTGGTTTATTTAGCAGTAATAGTAGTACTTTATAAGATGCTTAATTGCCTTAACCTTGGCTTTATAGCCTGCTTACTAAAAAACCCTAAGCAATTGGTAAACAGATAGGTGGCTAAAATAATAGTGTAGTTAACGTAACTCTAACTTAGTTAAATAGCTCTAAGCAACACTCTTTTCTAGTTAATAAAGGAGCAACTAGGGGTAACCCCACTTACGTATAATAGGCACCTGATTATCTCCCTAAATAAGTACATTCTTAAGGTTATTAAGCTTAATGCTTAATTTGTCTATATCTCTGATATAAAATAGGAATAGGGTGTTTGTGGGGATAATATAGAAAGTAATATACCCTAAGGGGGTTTGGACCCTAATTATGCTAAGAGAGATTGTAGTACCCTTACTAAAACGAATCGTGTATTGGCCTGCTATTAAATGGTTAATCTAGACAGAGCTATTAAGCTGCTAAAGGGCTTGAACTTAAGGTTCTCCTGCTATAGATACTCCTGCGGCTCTAGTGTCTAGTATAATACCATAGAAGACGTTCGCCGAGTATCTATTATTAAAGGAGAATATAAAACTCTCCTTTAGCTCATTAAAGATATCCGACTTTATAATAGAGTGGAGCGTAGATTAGTTATTTAGAATAGCAACGGTTTATATACCATTTACCTCACCATACTCAGTAAAGTATTAGTTAGGAGAGTAGTCCTTAATTTCTATATCTATAAGGAGTTGTTTAGCCTTATTAACCTTACCCTTAAGATCTTCTACGCCTTTATATTAAACTAGGAAGCTTTAGAAGTAAGCTATAGTAACCTTATAATTTCTAACGTTTCTTATACTCTGGCGAAACTTGTTATATACCTCCTTTTATTTATTAAGAAAATGCCTAGTTAACTAGCAATTCGGTTTCTTATAAACATAGCACTTCTTCTGGCGATCACTTTAAAATAAACCTCTATAAGGACCTCTACCTTTGCCTTATAGTCGTTAATTATACCCTCTACTATATTGCCTACCACGGCCACCATATATTTGATCAGTCTAGTTGTAATTATATTGGTCAGGCGGGTTGATTAAAGTAGGTTAAAGTTAGGTGTTAAATTGCTATACTTCTTAAGAGCATAGAGCGGTGCTAATAGAAGATCTTAATTAAGCACACACTCCTTTATAAGTATTTGCAGGATTAAAGAAAGTAAGGTTGTATTCTTTAACGCCTTAGCATGCGCTAATAACTTAATCACATAGGCTAAAATCCTCTTAATATAATTTAGATAAACTATACTAAATTATCTAAAGTTAATTAAAGAGCTTTTAAAGACAATTAAGCCAAGGGACACCTGGGTTTGTAGTAATAATCCTTAGGAAGGTAGTCTCTCTCCATTCTAATATATACTGCTGCTTATTTTCTTCTGTTTCGAAGTGGCATCTTGACTTATATATTATGCGGTCGAAATTGTATCCTTTTCCTACCAAACGATCATAATAGAAGGTACTAGCTCGGCCCTTAAGCATAATGGAATAGGCGTTGTAGTATTTATTAGACTCTATTCCTACCTTCTAGTAACAGTTGTAGAAGATATATAGTTTCGAATTAAGAACATTATATAATTCCCTATTAAACTTCTTCTCCTAATCCAAATAGAGCTTTGTAAGCTCTGTAAGCAATTTTAAACTGCCTCCGATTTGAGATTGAGATAGAGGAGGTAGAAGTTGTATTGCAGGCTGCAGTGGGGACGTAGGTCTAGTCGGTGGGGTCCAAAGGCTATTAAATCGCGAAGTAGGGGGATCTTGTACTTGCTAAAGGGCAGTAGTTGAAGTTATGGGTTGAATTGGTTGATATAGGGGAGTTAAAGACGGAGGTAGAAGCGTCTCTAATGGTGTATTGCTTAGGTTCTATTATAAATTGAGCTTCCTTATAGTGCGTAGTTGGTGCTTAATCTCTTGTGGAGTCTATTCGTGCTCTTCTTTTACGTTAATAACTTGCTCCTAAATGTTATCTCTAATAGCACCCCTATCTATAGGTACGAACACTCCATTCTCCTATAGGAAGTTACGGAAGTCCCATACAATATCCTTGTTTGTAGGAGCCTATGTTTTCTTTATTTATCCAACAAAGTCCTCCTTTATATAGTACTATAGCATAGTGTTGTTGTATTCGCTGTCTTTGTAGTATGCTATATGGTATAATAAGAATCCGTTTAAGTCTTGTTAATTAACATCTTTAGGATTAGTTATAGCGGTTTTCCATATCTCTGGGTTAATGTCATCCTTATACTTCTTTGGGTAGGTTAATGCTATAATAGCTATTATTAAAGATTGTTTAACGTATTTTAATAAAAATTAAGGGAAATAAAGGTAATTTAACGTATAGTTAAGTAGTGATCATAATCCTATGGTCTGCAAAGGTACACTAAAGGTATTAAGATGGTTGTTTTAACGTGTTTTGGACGTTGACTTAGGACCCTAGGTTTAGTGACACTTTTAACCTAAAGTACTTAACCAAATCTTCGTAAACGTGGTTGTTCTGTATAATAGATATAACTTAGTATCTCCTAGTACTTAGTAACACTTCTGTTACTAGTTTTCCGCAAGTTTAAGGTAGCATAGTATCGCCAGGATCCATTCCATATAAGCGCATATAGCACCCCTATACGAGACTGTCTCTTCTGTTCGAAAACCTAGCTGGTCTGTAGTTGACTGTGTATTTAACCACTAATCAGTGTTGGTTATATAGGGTGACTCACCAATAACAACTACTTGAGTAGGTTATAGTGATGTTGGTTAATAAAGCTTATTTATTGGAATGAGGGAGGGCGAGGAGCGTAAGGCTCCTCCCCGCGCTAGTGCCGCGGCGGCACGTGACAATACGTGACGACCACTTGCCTTATTCCCGACATATTCCTTAGTCTTGTTTGCTTTAATTATTAACTTATTAAGCTCTGCTTTCTAGAACTAGTAATTACACTTACCTTGGCTTAAGGTATCTAATTTATTCTTAGCCGCTTAGGTTGTATCTATAGTCTTATAGTGCTTCTTTATGTACATAAATATAGACTCTTGGTTAGAGAAGGCCCATTTACTTGGGTTATTTGGGTGTATGCGTAGCATATTAAGGCTATGCTTAATATAGTTATAAGCCTTATCTGTTAGTATGTCTAACATATAGAGGACTTCGTCCATTAGGGTCTTAAAGCACTTTGCATCTCTATAGAAAACGCCTTAGATCTTTGTTTCCTATATTTTAAAAATTTCTTACTTTTTAGTTGGCGATCCCTTGCTATTAAATGGGGTTAGGTCTTTTGCTTTACACTTTCTTCTATAGGGCTTAGCTAGGGGAGGAGAGCTAGTAGCGGTATTCTTATCGGCAATGGTTTAGGTAAGTGTAGTAATCTAAGAGCTTAGACTTTATATAGTCTTAGTATATACTAAAGCTTGCTGTTTATATTGCTTTATATATAGTTTAAGTGTCTTAAGGGAGTTAATTCTATACTAAGCTTCTTTAAGTTAGGACTTTATAATCCGGCCTTTATTATAAACTGTTTGGAGACCGCTCTTAACGCTAGTTAAAAAGGTTGTATATATAGAGAGGTGCTAAAATATTCCTGCTATATTAAGGTCCTTAGGGTACTCCGGACCACTTCTAATTGCCTAGGCAATGTTGGTATAGGAGGTATTAAAGAGGCGGGTAAGTGCTTTATATGTGTTTACTAATAGGGTATTCTAGTCACCTATTTTAGGGGATCTAGGCAGGGTAATTAAAATCTATAAGGCTGACTATAATGCTGAGATTATTTAGGACAATACTAAGATTATCTGGGACTATGGTATAGTGTTATCGGTTGCGCCGGGTCGCGATTATACTGGGAAAATGGAGATAGTGGACTAGGGGGAATAAAGATCGCGATAGGGCGCAAGAGGAGATACCACAAACTATTACAGTGCTATAATGCTAATAGGCTAAATAACTACATTGTGGTATGAAGAGGAGAAGGAGGTAAAAGGGGGTATTGTATATAAATAGTAGGGGCAGCCGCCAAGGCGCTAGTGGTGGGCCAGCTAACAGTAGGAAGCAGTACGAGATAGTACGAGACAGTATATGTCAGGACAGTGCCGTGACAATAAGTTATAAGTCTTAACTAAAATTAAATTATTTAGACCTTTAGTTAAAAGGAGGGATATTATAACGGGACTAGCCTAGTTATAGTAGGAATGTCTTAGTAAAACACTTAACAGATAAATTCCAACGCTTTAATTAAATTCTACTAAATTTTACTAGCTTTATTAACTCCTGCTAAGTTCTAATAGATTAATTAAATTCTACCAAAGTCCGTTAAACACCGCATGCATATATACGCACGTATTAACCACTAAGACCCCTAGCTATTTAATTATAAGATTCTTTCGTTATTCCTTTCTCTTCTTTATATAATGTCTTATTCTCTACAAGAGCTATATACCCTTAGATTTAGATAGAATTTATATTGTTTCTTTAAATCTTCTCCAAAGTCTCTTTACGCCCTTACATTTAAGGACATATAGGTAAAGTTATTTAAGTAGAACTAGCACTAGTTACGAGTTAATAGAGGCTGAGGTTCTATATAAAATGGTAAGGCGGGATATATTAAGGAATTAGATTAGAAGAGTAATTAGTAGGAGATTAAAGAGGTATAATAAAGAAAAAGCGAATCTTAATAAAATATTAATTAAAAGTCTAAATTTAGATAAAGGTTAATAGTAGGAAGTAAGGTATTAGGGAAAAGGATTAAGCTTAATAAATAAGGTGTCCTTATAATTTACCTCCTGGTACTCTTCTAGTATATAGCCGCAACCTTACTAATATAACTCTATTATAATAGTGTAATTAAAAAGGAAGGAAATATAAGCATAAGCTATTTAGCTATTACTTCCTTACAATTCCTAGACATTAGTTTCCCGACATTTCCAAAATTACACCAAAACTCACCCTTTTTAACTTTAGTTTTCTCCACCACTACAGCATAATAAATTATAAAATTTAATCTATATATAAATAAATACTACCTTTAAAATAATTGAAAAGTTATTTACGCTAGAAATCAAACAACTTTATTTTTTGGGGTGTTATTAAGAAATTTCTTAGCAAGAGGGTAGAAAATCAAAGTTGTTAAACCTTTAGCTTAAATAACTTTTTAATTTCTTTAGGTTTTTTTAAAATATCTTTTAATTATTTTAAAGATAGTATTTATTTATATATAGATTAAAATTTATAATTTATCATGCTGTAGTGGTGGAGAAAACTAAAGCTAAAAAGGGTGAGTTTTGGTGTAATTTTGGAAATTTCGGGAAACTAATGTCTAGGAATTGTATAAAAACTAATTACACCACTAGGGGAAGGCAATTAAGACGTTAGTTAAAGATATATATAGGTTAAATTGCACCTAAATAATGCTATAGTATTAAAATATAACATTGTAAACGTTTTTAATAATTATATAATAGCTGCAAGTGCTATTATAAAGTGTCCCTCCTATTTATTAAGTAGTAAAGCTACGCTAATTATATAGTATAGGACCACAAGATTAAAAATATATATACTAAATTCCAGGAGATAAGTTTTTCTAATTAAATAATTAATATCTTAACTGTACCTAATAGCTTAAGGGCAAATATAGAAGTAATGCGTTACTAACGTAGAGGATTATAAGAAAAGATTACGGATTAATATCTTAGCAGTTAAAAGATAGTAATAAGCTAAGGCTTTATACGCTAAATCCTATACTAAAGGTTTTACGGAACTATACTAAAAATACTAAATTACCTATAATGCTCGCGATTAATTATAGACTAATATAAAGGCTTAGATATAGAGTTAAATAAAAACTCTTAGGTTAACCTAGATAGTTACTAGTATATTTCTAGTAGGCTTTTAATTGGTCTTTTAGTAATTCTTATATCTTTTCTTTAGCTATATTTTTTTATAGAGGCTTTTTAGAAGTTTAAAGTAGGGGTTAGATAGCTAGATTATATATAGTGATATATTAATGCCTATCTAAACCCCTTTTCGGGACGAGCTCTATATAATCTCCCTCTACTATAAGGTAATAGCGATTAGGGGCCGACTATAAGAAGGAGGGGGGGCAATATAAGGGATATTATTGCGGTTGCCTTAGGATGCCCTTAAAACAACCCTTAGATACCCCTTAAATAGTTATTAGTTATGTATTAGAGGCACATGCCCGTAGTATATAGTCTCCGCGATCCTAAAGGCCTTACCTTTTTAAGGATTTATCTCCTCCACAATTTATTCTATTTCTATAATCGTGCCTTATAGCCCCCTATCTATAAAGTCCCCTTATAGTTTACTAGAGGGGCGCCTAGGGTTCGCTAGTTTAGCGAAGCTATTCTATAAGCTATATTAACTTCTCCTTAGTTTTAGATACTAAACGCGTTTAATAGGCCTTATATTTTATTAAATACCTTCTTAATAGGGGTTTTCTATTTTAGGGTATTGTGTTCGCCTATCTCTCTTATTATAGTATACCGTTATTAGGCATATTTCTAGCGATCGCGCACAGCTACGTATTAACGTTAACCTATGTATACCTCGCCTATAATATATACATCTTAGGAGTTTCCTTTAAATATAGAGAGGGTTTTTCTAGGGTCTTTTTAATTAGTTAGGTTTTTTAGGCTAAATATAGCGAGTGCTCTTTCTATATAAGGATCTAATTAAGTTATATATAAAAGTAGTAGGTAAAGAGCAATTAATAAGTTTTTTTTATAGAAATTAAAGCCCGTAAGTTAAGAGCCTCTATACTAAGCATAATCTATTAATATATAAGCAGACTTAATAGTATAAAAGACTTATAAGATGTAAGGCTATTGCCTAAGTATATAGTAGGAAGTAGGTAAGCCGAGTATAAGTTATAGGAGAGTTAACAGAAGAGGACGATATGGTAAAGAGTAGGTATGGCAATACCCTAAGTATAGAGAGACGAACTAATAAGGAGGGAAGGGCTATAGGCCCGAGAAGCTTATAAGGAGGTGCCAAGAGCTAGCCTTTAGCTAGCCTTAGTAGCTCCTAAGAGCCCCTGGGCATGCACCTAAGTAAAGGGCTAAAAGATCCCTTATATAAGAGCTCTCTAAAAATGCTTTATATTTAATTATAAAATATTATTTAACTACTAAATATACGCTTATTAAGTAGATCTTTTAATAACGTTATATAGACGTTATAGGCCTTATATTATAAGGACGCGAAGAGGCTTTGGGGAAGATTTAAAAGAATAATATATATTTTATCTAAATCTAAGGGTATATAGCTCTTGTAAAGTACAAGACGTTACGTAAAGAAAAAAAAGAATAACAAGAGAATTATATAATTAAATAGTTAGGGGTCTTAGTAGTTAATACGTACGTATATGCACACGCAGTCTTTAACAGGCTTTAGTAGAATTCGATTAATTTAGCAGAACTTAGCAGAAGTCAATTAAGCTGGCAGAATTTAGTAGAATTTGGTTAAAGCGTTAGAATTTATCTATTAAGTGGTTTACTAAGACATTCCTACTATAACTAGGCTGGTCCCGTTATAGTACCCCTCCTTTTAGCTAAAGGTCTGAAATAATTTAATTTAGTTAAGAATTTACAATTTTATTGTATTATAAACGTTATAATATATTTTAAGTTCTTTTTAATTTCGAGTTTCCTACTATTATATTTTATATATTTATATTAGGTAGCAGTTATTTACCTTTATATTATATCTATCTAGCTAAAGTAGGCCGCAAAGGATAGTCTTTATAGAATTCTTTTACTAGGAAAGGCGCGTTGGCCTTAATCTCTTTATAGGTTTTCTAGGTTTATATCTTATATCCTTTTTACTTAATAAAAAGTTTAAATTATTTAGATCGTGTTTTTTATTATATATTATTAATTAAGTTAATAAAATAAGAACTATTACCATTATTAATAATTATAGGAGGTAGTAGTGGAATTTTGCAAGTTATAGAATTATCTCTTAAAGGTTATAATAAGCTTATATAAAACATTGGGTATATTTTTATCTTAGTTGGCAGTTTAAGCTTATAGGCGTATAGGCTTAGTTTTTTCTTAATTTAATATAGGCCCGTAAACTTCTAGTTAAGTTTCTTTAAGGGCTATTAAGTTTGTAGGTATTATATATTTAGGTAAACTATATTACCTTCCTTAAAGTCCCATATAGGAGATTATTCTTTATTTATATACTATTCCTATACCATTTAAGTGTATATTAATTTACTTTATAATTGTCGGTAACACCTAAGTGCACTTGATTGGCCTATTAACTGATGGTTTGATTCTTGTCTAATAGGTACAAAAAGCAGAGGATTGTAAGGATCGCGGTGCCTAAGTAGGGGGCTGATTAGTCACCATAAGGATGACTAATTAAAGACACGACGACGACACGTCGACGACACATAACCACGTAACTTCTGTCCATATATTCCAACACTGGCAGTTCTTTCTTTGTGCGTAAAACAGCTATCCTAAAACACGTGACCACGTAATCTTTGTCCATATATTCCAACACTAGCAGTACGGTGCCAGCGACGGGGTTGTATTCTAGGGAGCAAAGCTCTACCTAGTCGTGTTTAGGTCGCGGGCGTATTAGCGCAACAGCTGTCAGATTTAGGTAGCGGTACAGTGCGAGCATCGGGTGGTAATAGTGGTTAAACATAGAGCTCGTCTATCGGTCGGTCGGTAGATCGCAGGCGCATCAGCACGATTATTCGGTCGGGTCATGATAGCAGGCGTATTGGCGCTATCGGTTGGTCAATGTATCGTATACATATTAGCACAATTATTATCTGTTTAGGTAGTAGTACGGTACCAGCGATAGGGTCATTCAGGTGGCAGTATAATGCCAGCAACGGGGTCGTATTTGTAGGTATATCGGCACGAATTCTTGTCTGTCCGTAGGCGTATTAGCACAGCAGTTGTCTCATTTGTAGGTCGCGGGTGTTATAGGCGCGTGCTAGCAGGTCTCAATTCCTCTGGCGGAGTTATAATTATTGTAGATGCCAGTAGATTCAAGAGGGCAGAGGATAGGGAGCGCGCTGGCGTTATAGGCGCGCTGTTGACATAATTTCCGACGTGGTAGATCTGCAAGGAAGATAGCAGACGGTGTTAGGATTATAGGTAGAGGGGAGCGCGTTTTGGACGTTAACTTAGGACCCTAGGTTTAGTGACACTTCTGACCTAAAGTACTCGACTAAATCTTTATAAACGTAGTTGTTCTGCGTAATAGACGCAACTTAGTATCTCCTAGTACTCAGTAACACTTCTATTACTGGTTTTCCGCAAGTCTAAGGTAGCTGGGTGTTTTGGTGCTGCTAATACTGCTAGGTTGTTAGATGCTATAAAAGCTGGTGTGCTGTGTACGGCTAGAGCGCTGCCGTAGTACTACTGGGGTAGCTGCTGAGGTAGCTGCTGGGGTACTACCCAAGGGCTATTGGATGTTGGTTTGTATGCTGAGCACACTAGGTAGTGGTTTACTGCTAAGTTGCGTAGCTACGCTAGGGTACTGCGTAAAGCAGTTAGGTAGTTGGATATTGGGTGCTGTAAAAGCTGGTGTACTATGTACGGCTAGAGCGCTGCCGTAGTACTACTAAGGTAGCTGCTAAGGTAGCTGCTGGGGTACTGCCCGAGGGCTGTTGGATGTTTGTTGCTGTTGAGCTAGGGGTACGGCACTTAGTGAAGAGGTCGTACTGGGGGTTGATGCTGTTAAGCTGGGGGTACGGCGCTCCGTGAAGAGGTCGTACTGGGGGTTGATTTGCTGCTGTAGAATGTCTTGTGCGTTGCGTATTTGTCGTATATTCTAAGCTGCTGGGGTTAGGTGCTGCCGGAACTGCTAGGTGCTGGTTTTGCTGCTAGGTACTGGAATGCTGCTTTCGATCGAAGCTGCTGGGGCGGCAGTGAACCTTGTTGCTCTATAGCCAACCGGTGAGGTTGACCATTAATCAATGTCGGAATCACCTAAGTGCACTTAATTGGCCTATTAACTGATGGATTAATTCTTGTCTAATAGGTGTCAAAAGCAAAGGATCGTAAGGATCGCAGTGCCTAAGTAGGGGGCTGATGAGTCACCGTAAGGGTGACTAATTAGCAACACGTGACTACGTAACCTTTGTCCATATATTCCTGTCCATATATTCCAACACTGGCAGTTCTTTCTTTATGCTTGTGGCGCTGTAGGAAGGTAGCAAGGCAGCGAGGTAGCAAGGCAGCAAGGCAGCAAGGTGTCGGTTTAGCTGGAGGTGGAAGGCAGCAGGAGTTAGTGGTGGTAGTACTGCAGGCGGAGCAGCAGTTGTCGATTGGCTGCGGGTAAGGCAGCGAGGGTAGGTCTGCTGCAGGCGGAGCAGCGACGGTCGAATGGGGGTCAGCTGCAGGCGGAGCAGCCGAAAGTCAATGTGGTGCTGCAGGCAGGGCAGCAAGGTGTGTCGTAGTGCCGCAAGCAAGGCAGCAGAAGATGGTTCGCTGCAGGCGGGGCAGCAGAAGTTGGTAGTAATGCTGCGGGCAGAGCAGCAGAAGGTCGATTGGGTTACTGCAGGCAGAGCAGTAGATAGCAGTACGGTGCAAGCGTCAAGTGGTGATAGTAGGTCGAACGTTCGGAGCTCGGTCTATCAGCTGGTCGTTAGATCGCAGGTATAACGGCGCAATCGTTGTCGTAGTAGTACGTGATAGCAGGCATATCGGCGCTATCGTTTAGTCGGTGGATCGCAGGCGTAACGGCGCGATCGTTTGGTCAATGGACTGTAGGCGTAGTGGCACAGCCGTTGTCTATTTGGGGTAGCAGTACGGTGCTAGCGTTAGAT
>Ga0307507_10007081_pt1 | contig 16599 bp, 19 predicted proteins | sample 7_EM_MG_FD_207223 | JGI IMG/M metagenome (GOLD analysis project Ga0307507, IMG submission 207223) | Populus trichocarpa ectomycorrhiza microbial communities from riparian zone in the Pacific Northwest, United States - 7_EM | ecosystem: Host-associated > Plants > Roots > Unclassified | place...
AAATTTACTTAGCAGTTTGTAGTTGTGAGAAGGAGGAGCGGAGGGGGAAGGATAGGGAGCTTTCCTCGCGCACAAAAAGCAGAATAGAAAAGCTACATCTTTTAAATTACAAGATGTATCCCCCCCTCCCCTCCCAAATCTCCCATAGCGACAAGACTCAAGCGTGGCAGTCCGAAAGCCGGTTATAACATATAATATATCATACCCAAATCCCAGTATTAAAGATGCGCTCGTCTATTCTAGTCCATCACCAACCAAAACGGGAAGCATCTTCAATCCAGCAAACATGAGTAGAATAAAATATGAAAGAAAAAGAAAAATAAAGAAAAGAAAAAAAAGTTTGTTTATTTATGATACTATAAAAATTTTTTCGAGTATGATAGGGGCGGGAATGCTAATATGCACCCGCCCAACCTAACAAAATTGCAAGTATAATAAGAATTATCATAACTTTTACACCTATATACAAACTAAGATAGATATAAGAAGCCAGTTATCACTTGAGTGTTTAATACTCTTGACATCGGGTGGGGGGTGGCTATCGGTATTAGGGCGTTCTATGATATGACTATTTCGGTTTTCTTGCTTACCGGTACTGTACTTGGCGGGTTGTGATCTATGTTTGTCGGGTGACTATTAATTATATAACTCTGCCGGGTCCGTTTGTTTTCTATTATGTTGTCGATTGTGCGGGTCGAGGTGTCAGTATATGTACTCGGGCTCAAGGGTAAGTCGGGCGGTACCACGAAATGTCTGGGTTTATTTCCTAATCTGGGGGTGCGCCCGACTTTTGTCGCCCTTACAAAAAAATGCCACAAAACGGGTTTGTATGGTGGAAAGCCAGGGTTACCGTATATGGGATACGCCCGACTTTTGTCTACCCCCAAGTACATATCTAACCGTGTAAATTCTAAAGGTATAATATAATATCATTACCTTACCAGAAACCTGTAACTTAACTAGTTTTTCTTTCTTTTCTTTTCTTTTCTTTTCTTTCCTCTTTATTTTCTTAGCAAGTTACTATTTATCTTCTTATCATACCAGCTGGTATTATATTATACAAGTACTGTACTGTACTCGTCCCAGGCAACAAGTAATTATCCGGAAATATCATACGAGTGGGTGTGTGAATTTGTGATACGCATGGATTTTTTTATAGTATGATAGCATAAACTTTTTCAAATTTCCCTTGGCTGTTTCCTAATTTTTTTTTCTTTCTTGCCTGGTTGGGGCAAGTAAAGTATGATACTTTCGCAATCACTCACAAGAAAAAAAAGAAAAAAAAACTTGAACTTTACGGTATGGTATATAAGAGTTTATAACTACTAACTACTACTCACTCAACTTAACTTAAGCCGCCGCCGCTCAAGTAGTTAGTCATGCGCCTTTGGCTTATACTACATACATAAATAAATAAATAAATAAATAAATAAATAATAATCTACTTATTCACTTATCTACATATACAGCCCTTACGAAAAAAAAGAAAAGGCCATCGGCTCACTCACGCACTTCCCCCTCCACCCTTCAAGAACTTCGCGATAGCCATTTTTTTGAGGCTATTTTTCCATCCTTTCTTTTCGTTTCCACCTCCATCTCCAATCCCTCCCTCTACCTGCCCCTGCTCCTGCGCCTGCTCCGCCGGGGCCTGGGCCTGGGCCTGATCCTTCTTCCCCCACAAAAGCTTCTTGACGGCATACTTCTTCTTACCCCTACGAATGGTGGTAGCAGCGGTCTGCGAGCTGGAGTGGGTGTCAAAGACTGATAGCGGGGAGCCCACCATGGAGAATTCGGTGCCCGGGATGGGTGGTGGTGGTGGGGAGCCATACGGAGGTGGATATGGATACGCATACCCATACGGATCCGGATCCGGTGGGGGTGGGGGGTAGTGGTGAGGGGGGTTGCCGGCAGCGATAGCGATCGGGGAGGAGGAGACGGGAGAGACGGAGGTAGAGTATTCAGTGTTGGTATCCGAGTCGTGGAGCCAGAAGGATGATGAATGGTTGTTGGTCTGCGGGGAAGAGTTTGTGCTGCTGCTGTTATGGTTGGCATCTTTTGCTGCGGCGGCTTGTTCTTCGAGTTCCCTTTGGGAGAGGAGGGGCGGGATTTTTTCCCCTTGGTTGTTGTCGCGGTTGTCGTCGAGGCTGTTGCGGTTGTTGTCGAAGGCGTCATCGGGGTAGTGGCAATCGGTTTCCCCGAGAATCCAGCTGCCGCTGATATCATTTGGGACGATGGTTCGCAAATCGTAGCCTGAGTAGGGGCGTAATATTGAGGCAGTCAGCTCCTCCTCGAATGAGGGTGAAGGCGAAGAGCAGCCAGGAGGAGCTAATAGTTTTTCAAAGGCCTTTTTAAAGTCATAGACACTTTCTGTGTCGGGGTCGCTGTCTTCTTCCCTATTGTATTGTCCCGCGAGTTTTGCCAATGCTTTGTTACGGGCTTTGTCCCTGTTGCAGAGTTTCTGTTCAGGGTCGACCTCAACTTCTTCTTCCTCGGGCTCGGGCTCAAGCTCAGGCTCAGGATCGGGCTCGGGCTCGGGCTCGGGCTTAGGCTCAGGTTCGGGCTCAAGCTCAGGCTCGGACTCAGGCTCCGTATCCTCTAGGATAGGCTCTTCGTCAAAGCAATCGCTAATAGCCGCTCTAGCGTTGTTCCTGCGGTGTCTAGAATAGTAGGCGATGGCGGTAGCGGCGGTGGTAGCGGTAGCAGTGGACTCCATAACTCTGGGAGGACTCGGCTGCATCACCAACTTGACCTTCGCCATCTCAACAGTGCCTGGCCATGGCTCCGTCCAAGAAACGATAATTTCACCATTCTTTAAATCGCTCGCCCAGGGGTGAGCATGGACTCCAAACCTGACGCCTTTATTTCCGCTATTCGCTGAGTTGAGATCAAAAAGTGAAGCCTCGCCGAACCAAGGTCCCATAGGCTCATCTGCGATTCTCATCTTGACCATTGCTTCCTTCTTCTTCTTCTTATCATCATCACCACTGCTATCTAGTTCGCACCCAATGAAGATAAAGTGTCCCCGTTCGGTGAAGAGTTGCGAGTGCATTACTGTCCCGCTCTGGACGTTTTTCATGACGCATTTAAAGTCTGGTGAGGGTATAAACCTTCCTTTCTGGTAGTAGAACGGGGGCACGAGCGATTGGGATGCTCGCGGGAAGTCGACAAAGCCCTCGCCATTCCAGTACTTGTAGTTTTCTGCGTGCCAGTATGCGCGATTGCGGTAGGGGACGCGGCAAAGGTAAATTGGGACGTCGGGTTTTGATTCATCAGTGGTGGTAGGGTGGGTAGCTTGATAGACTGGGTCATTGCAGGTTCCGTCGTTAGCGAAAGCAATAGGAGCGCCAGAGCCATAAAGGTAAATGTAATCCCCGTGAAGAACGGTTGAGATATCGCCCCATCTTGGACCAAATCCCTACTCTTGTGTCAGCTACTTAATATACCAACCAATCGGAAATAAAACAGAAAAACTTACATCAAAAACCAGTTCTTCCTTCCTATCACACCCCAGCGCACCCTCAGCGTCGATCTTTACTTCTGCCACTCCAACTCCACAAAACACACCCGCACTCCCACCACCACCCCTATCACCCCTCATCTTCATAAACCACACAACGCCAAACTCCTTCCCAGGCACCTGCACGACAGAATTGAACACCGTCAGGTAACAACCCCTGGTCGCTCCAGCCGCCTTCTCCGCGCGCGAGAATGGTATGAATTGCGGGATGTGGCGGCAATCGGTGTAGGTGGGATAGGTAGTAACGGTCGGGTTGGAAAGACTGCCAAAGGCGGCGGTAATGCTGGCAATTGGCGTGTACTGCATCCTGGCAAAGCGCGGGGCGGGGGAGATTTCAAAAGTGTCGTTGAAGAGAAAGACGGGTTCGTAATTGAGGAGCGTAGAGCAGCCATGGGTGCGCGCATAATTGCGATATTTGTCGGCTGGGACATAGGTATTAGCTCGGGATGATGGGGGTGGGAGAGAGGGGAGACTATACCGTCATGAACTTGTCCGAGAAATTCAATAGAGTGTACTTGTGGTGGATAGTCTGCGCGAGCGCATGGTATGTGGTCTTCGTACACAGGTGGCAAGGACGCCATTTTGGCTAGTTGTGAAAAGTCGGTATTGAATGAAAAGATGATTATAAAAAAATGTGTTTGGCTTTGGGAAGAGAGTGTGGGGGTGTGTGCGTAGAGCGAAGGGATGAGAGGGAGAAGAGAATGAAATGTGGGGGTGGTGGCCGTGGAGGAGGAAAGAGGGAAGTGACAGAAAGCTAGGGTAATGATTGTTCAGTAGAAACCCTGAACAGGTGTGGCTTAAAAAGCTTGATTTCGGGCCCCATGGGGCAGCGTCCCTGCGGGGGGGGGGCAGCACAGAATTCCGGGAGTGGGGCATTTGGTTTCCATAACCCTCTCAAAGGGGGAAGGATCTAACTATGATACTTATAAAAAGATGTTATCAGTCCGGAAATCTCGCTCATCAAGAGTAGAGACTCGGAGATTTACTATGGTACCGGTACCGTTACTTTCATCCCCCGTAGCACAAAGCCGTACTGGTGCCATCTCCATCTCTCGGGCGGATGACAAGGTCAAACCTGTGGCTTGGTCCATGCACTTTCTCCTTCCTCCCTTGGGTGAGGAGAAAGCATTTGCGAGAAGTCCTCATCACAAAGTGTCTGTGTTGCCCTACCGGTATCCCCTTGAATCAGAGTGGCTGAATTGAATGGGCCCGGAATTTTTTATCGGCCCAAGCAAGATGGAGTCGGGTGCCTGTGAATGTGCTGTATCAGTATCTAGATGGACGGTAGCTAGGGATGATCATCGAAACACTTGAATCCAACCAATCCAGATTTACAAGTACTCGAGTACCAGTTGCACCCCGCTGTCCCCCTACCGGATCACTAATAAAAATCTTTTGATTTAAACATGTAGTTGGTTTACTGTCCCAGATGAAATTCCTTGAATTCTAAATTGTTTTGCACCAAAACCTAACTGACTGTCCCAGATAATTCGCTGCGCGGGACAGATTCCTTGTACCGGTATTTTGCTTGGATTTTGGTCATCCGGAGCAACGGGGTGCGGCGACTGTGGCTACAATACGAGCCATGAACCAATTCGCAAGTCTACCAATCACCATGTCAACCAGCAGGAATTGTAAGGCCCTCTTGAGGGCTTCAAATTCGCGCTATCCTCAGACTGCCCGGTGCTCTTTGCGTGTGAGTGAAAAAAGTCACCATGAGGGGAAGGGTTGGATTCCACCCCCCTAGGATGGTCATTATGATAGAATTTTCTACCTCCCAAAGCTGGGACTCCATGAAGCCAGAGTCCGATAGTCTACCCTTGACCAAAAAGCCGCTCCGCGAATTCCAAATACTCCTCTTCACCCCGCAATTGGCCAAACCACCCGTCCCAATGAGGAAAGAACCGGTATTCGAAAATAATACGAGTGGTGAGTTTGTGATGCGCATAGACTTTTGCCAAATATTTTATGGATCCCTGTTTTTTTCGGGCACTTTTCTTGCCTGGGACGAACGCCGGTACGGCAATGCGACAGTTCCTCCCGCAAATTCTACCACTAGCCAACCGCAGCTAGCCATTTTTCCTCCCCCGCCATTCGCCACGGGGGTGACTAACGACGCTTTTCCTCTTGAGAATGGTACTGTACCGGTACCGTATTGCGGCTGCCAATTGCAGTATGGATAAACGGAAAAGGTATAATACGGTGGAGTACCGGTATGGGAGAAGAATTGAGATATTCCACCGGTACCCGAATAGGACAGGCGATGGTTTTCGCCGTGTGAATCTTGCACCACGACCGCGCAACCAGAACCACCTCCGCGATCGGGTGGCCAGGAGGGCTGAGCGGTGGTGTGAATGGCGTTGCAAAGATCCCTGATGCCGAATTCTGACGTACTGCTACGGTAATGTTTCTCTAAGATGCGATGCCGTACCAGTACCGTTTCCATTATTTCGGAGTGCGACAGGGCAATGTCGCCGATAGGATAACGTCGCACAAGTAAATTTTGTTACAGCTACCGTACCGTACTCGAGTACTTGTGCTGGAGTACCTACTGGAGTCGAGTAGATCTTGTTTGCTTACTAATAGACTACGCTTAATTTTTCTACCTAGAGACGCGACATTACTCCGCCGGCGACATTGTCCTCTCCCACTCCCCTTCCCCTAACTCCCTTCGAGTTTTCAGCCATCGCCTCCAGAGCTAGAAGAGAGAGTGTGAGGGAGGACCAGTAAAACAAAAGGGGGAAAACATAAAAAAGCTTCCTTCTTTTGCCTGATCCCTACACATCCTCACGTGAGATATTATGCTGGTTCACCTGTTTCATTCGGCAGTTCCACTCGCTTTCCTCCCATTGGCCAATTGATGGCAGTTTACCCAACCGCAGAAGGAAGCTCCATGCCCTCCCAACATGCCGAGAAATAACAATACCGGTACTCGTGCAGCATCGTCCCCTCCTCCTCCCTCCAGGCAGCAAGAGGAGGAGGAGGCAGGAGTGGAGCGAACGAGAGAGTTCGTCAGGTGGATACTTTATTTTTACTTTTATTTCATCCCGCTTCTTCTTCCCGGAGTTTTCCATCCTCTTCTTGAAAGGGCGTACCGTACTGTTCTTCTCCGCCCTCGCCACCTGCAGCTTGGGGGTTTTTCTTGATTATCTGGCCTTCCCCCACATTCATCGCTCTCTACTGTTCTCTCTCCCCATCATTCTCCACCGTGAGGAAGGAAAAGGAAAAAAGACATCGGACGCGAGGCGTTCATGGAGAGGGGGCTGAAAACAAACGCGATACATTACGTCACTCCCCAATACCGGTAGTCAATAAAGCGAATTGCTCGAACCCTGAAGCGAATCCTTGGGGGCTCGTTCAACACAGCTTCGCACCCAGAATAACAACCCTTCAACACCGATAGAACACTCTACAGATGCCGGCTCTCTCGTCTTCACTGGCCGAGAATCGGCTTCATCCCTCGGCTCAAACCCACCAGACAGTCACTACGGTAGCTGTGTCGACCGAGGGTTACTCTGACAACGGTACTTGTGGGAAGCGAAGATCCGAGGTATTGGGTTCCGGCCCTGGTGGGATAGAGCCCATCGGCGCATTCGAGGTATCCAAGGGCAAGAGGCTTTTACAGGTTGGACTGGCGGTTGTGTACTGCCTTTTTGCAGCTGGTGTGGTCTTTGGGTATGCCGCGTTGAAGCCCGTCATGATCAAGGAGGGAATTTATAGGGATAAATGCACTGAGGAGGAGATCGAGAAGGGTTTGAGAGTTTGTTACGAGCAGGAGATACGGTTCGTACCCCCCTACCTGTATAGAGGGAGACAGAGTGCTAATGACCTCCCCCCAATAGACTAAACTTCATGTTTACTCTTGCAGCGGTGGCTACGAATGTTTGTGCGCTGCTGGTGGGGACAATATTGGACCAGTATGGTCCTAGAGTTTCTGGGATTATCGGATCGATACTGTTTGCTCTCGGATGCTTGGGTTTTTCGTTCGCAAAACAGATACGTAGTTTTGATCGTGAGCTTTCTTTGTTCCTGGCTTTCTATACCTCTTCCTAACACTAGTGCCAAGCCTACCCGATATCCTATCTTCTTCTAGCTCTCGGTGGCCCGTTCATCTTCATCTCCTCCTTCCATCTCTCGAATGCTTTTCCGTCACACTCGGGCCTGATTCTCTCGATGCTCACAGGAGCTTTCGACTCTTCCAGCGCCGTGTTCCTTCTCTATCGGCTCCTGTACGACCACACCCATGGGAAACTCACCCTACACACCTGGTTCACAGCCTACTTGATTGTACCCGCGACAATCCTAATCCTACAACTAACTCTCATGCCCTCAGGGAGCTACAAGACCGTCGGCGAACTCGTCCGCCAAGCCGAAGTTGAAGAAGAACTCCTCCACGAAGACGATGGTAACGAAGACTACATCGAGGTCGACGACGACGACCTCCGCCTCCGCCGTGAGCGTCGCTCGAGCCTAATCCACGAGATCGACTCGCTCCTCGGGGGCAAAGATGCGAAAACAATGCACGACAAGAAACTCGAAGAATCCCATGAGAGCAGCGGCGTCTGGGGCGCTATGCACGGAATGCCTATAAATCGGCAAATCCGTAGCTGGTGGTTCGTACTCATCACGCTCTTCACCGTGATCCAAATGACCAGAATCAACTACTTTGTCGCGACCATCCGCCCACAATATGAATTCCTACTCGGAAGCTACCACAGTGCGGTAGAAATCAACCAATTCTTTGACCTGGCCTTGCCAATCGGTGGCATCCTTGCCGTACCTTTAATCGGCTACTTGTTAGATCGCTACTCCACCCTCATAGTCCTTCAAATCCTCGTCGCTCTCGCCGCCGTAATCGGGAGCCTCGGAATCGTCAAAGACTCCTATTCCGCCGCCATAGCCGGGATAATCGGCTTCGTGGCTTACCGTCCATTCTACTATACTGCCGTATCAGACTATGCAGCTAAAGTCTTTGGCTTTGAGACTTTCGGAAAAGTATATGGTCTCATCATTTGCCTTGCTGGCCTTTTGAACTTGTCGCAGACTGGCCTGGATGCGCTCACGTTGAGGGCTTTCCGGAAGGATCCCCGACCAGTAAATCTAGGGCTTCTGACGGCGAGTGTAGTTGTGGGGTGCACACTTATTGGATATGTTTGGAGGAGCGGCAAGAGTATCAAGAGGTTTAGGCTCGGACTTGAAGCTGAGGGGGCTAGAGAAGAGATTATGCCTGGGGGAAGCTTAAATGGGTACGGAGGGGTTTAAATGGTTATGAAGGAGGGAAAAGAAAAGTATGTATTGATGTTCATGAGCGATGTTTGTCATGGTTACCCCTCTTTTTTCCGCCTCTGTTTTTCTTTCTTTCCACTCGTGTTGAATTGTTTTAAAAACTCATGGATCTATCTGGTTGGCAACATATCTAAGCGCGTTTGGTTTTGCTTTTTTAAAAAACAAAAATTTTTATTCTCCATTTGCAATCATTTTGACCTGTTTATAGGAAACCGGTCATCTTTTTCTTATTCCTTATAAGACGTTGTACTCTAGCTCTCATCTTTCTTTCTTTCTTTCTTTCTTTCTTTCTTTTCTTTTCTTTTCTTTTCTTTTCTTCTTTTAACTCCCGTAAATATGTAACGTTACGCTGAGTTCGGTTTCATCAACTTACTGTATATCTGATAGCTAGTTAAACCTTCCTTCCTTCCTTCCTTCCTTCCTTCCTTCCTTCAACTATCATAGCATCCGAGTATCATACAGTACAGTACAATTCTTTGAAAATGAAAATCAAAAAAGTTTGAACATTGGAAACCCAATTTCTAATCTGATCTGTATCAAGTTAAGGTAATCCCAGATACAGTATTATAAAGTAAAGTGAAAGTAAAGTGAAAGTGAAAGTGAAAGTGAAAGTGGTAGTTGTATTCAGTTGTAAAGTGCATGGAATATCAATCGGGTAGGGTACTATAGTCTACACGAACCATTAGCCATGCAACTGTGCTGTACGAGTACTGTACTCAGGTATATCATAAGTAAACAACAAGACTATCTACTAGTATTCCGGAAGCACCATCTCTCCCTCCCCAACACCAATAACATTTACTACATACCGGCACAGTCCGTATCCCCGAGTACGATACGATACTCAATCACCAACAGTATTATACGTATAATAAAGTACCATACTCTCTACTCCAAGATTCAAAGTGCAGTAGACTACCGGTAGACTAACGCCCGCCCCAGGTTTCGGACGTGACGCGCCGGCTACGAACCCTTGCGGTGCTGTACTTGGGTACTGTACTCTACTCTACTCTGCTACAAGGGTATAGCATAGTATGGTAGCACCGCCCCTCCATGCAAGTAAAACGTTTCAATCCAGGCTAGACAAACTTACCAGTAAAAGCCACATTATCGCTCATTTCCCTACATACGGCATCTACCGAGCACACACACACACCACACCGCACCAACGGAAGGGGGGGAAGCAAAGAAAGCGAGGAAGCACTCCCGGTATTCCCTACTGGGCAAACGAATAATACCCCACCATATCACAGCGGGGAAAATTCCTCTACTGTATGGTATGTAATATGATAATATGATGATATATTAGATGGATAACATTCCGGTTAAGGCTTACTTACATTTTTTCCCCCTACGCTGCACTACGATTCCGAAAGTGTGCAGTGCTGTAGCCAATAATTTGGGACATGATAAACAAGTGCCGATACCATAATCTGTTCATAGTAGTGTGCCATCTCGCTCACCTCGGTAGTTTAACCGTTCCCCGTTTGCAGAGACCATCGTTTCACAAGTGCTAAAGGGGAAAGGACTACCATACCCACACTCGAATAAATAATACACTGCAAAAACTTCTATCCAGTCATTCCTTATATTGCCCTCGCTCCTCTACAAAAGCTAGGTATAGTGCTAGATGAAAGCTACAAGACATTTGCTAGCTTCGCCACTGTAGCCAGGAAATGATCAAACACAAAGAGAGCATGATATCGTGATATTACAACCCATCCCATTCCGTGGAATATTGTCCTCCCCCTTCCTTCTCTTAAAACCAGTTGAAAAGAGGAAAACATCTAGAATAAAAGAAAAACACCGCTGGACATTAATGCGCTTATGGCGTAGTTCTTCATAAACTACGTCCCAGTACACCCAACAGCGCTCTACATAGTGCCCGTACTTTTTTGGAGTAAAAGAAAGTAAGTATATAAGTTGTGCGCCCCACAAGACAGCGGAAGAAACCAACGAATCTAATGTTCGAGCAACCTGTAGTTATGTCAGCAATTAATTCGAAGGCGAGATGAGAATCCAAAGGACTGACCTCAAAGAACCCTGGACGACAACATTCTCCAAAACACTCCCGGGGGGGATATCAATGGTGCTACCTTCATTTGCAACAATAATAACGGTCCCTATCACCAAGTTAGCTATCACATTACATAGATTCATGGCTGAAAAATAACATACCTTTTAGTGTGACACCTCTGCCCAAATTGACTGCGCCAGTGATTGTAAGATGGTCCAATTCCAAGATTCTAGGGATGCTAGGAACACGTTTCTGAAAGTCCGAAACCTTCTTAAAGTGACTTCCAAGCTTGATTAAGGGTGCAGGCCCGAATCTCGCGGCGTCGATCATAAGTTGGCCATGCTTCATGGAGTAGAGGTCACTCTTGACCAGCATGAGGTCAGAGCATGTCTTGACAGGCAAGAATCTCCTGCGAGGAACGTTGACGCCATGGGCATTCTTGAAGTGACGGATAGCGGCACCGACGGCAGTCTCGAGCTGAATGACCGAGATGTCGGACTCGCCCTTCTTGTCGACGGGGATAGTCTTTGAGTTAGGGATAATTTCCAATTCGAGCTCGTGGTTCTCGACGACACGTTTGATAGCCTTGAGGTTGAGCCAGATGTTGTTGGTGTTGAAGTACTTGAACTTCTTGATGGACTTGAAGTCTTGTTCGTGCTCCTTGGGGACTTGGGCAATCTCGAGAAGTCGGACAGTTCCCTCATAGTCAATGATGGTACCTCCCTTGACGTCGGCCTTCGTTTTATCGGTAAGCTCCATGATGTATTCCGCTCCCGTCTCCTTCATGTGGTTGAGAATATCCAAGTCAACAACAGCACCCAAGTTGTCGACATTGCTCAGGAAGAGATACTCGATGCCCTGGCTGAGCAGACGGTCTAAGATACCGGAGTTTTGGAGCGATTCGAAAACATCACCATGGCCAGGGGGATACCAGTCAACAATAGGCGAGTTGTAATCTTTAGTAGCAGGGAGAAGGGAGTCCTTAAGGACACGGGGGTATCGGGATTGGTTGAAGGTGTGAATGGTTACGCGGTGACCCTCGTACTTCTTGATGATGTTTTGGGTATCATCATCGGTGTTGAACGAGTTCATGAGGACGAATGGGACATCAACACCGTGGGTCCGGTTAAGATATTCAACCTGACGGACGGACAAATCGAGGAAAGACATGCCCTCACGGACTTCGATAACCGATTTGGGACCAACACAACCCATAGAGGTTCCGAGACCACCATTAAGCTTAAGAACAGCAAGCTTAGAGAGGAGCTTAGTGTCCTCGGTTTTAGGAAGGCTTTCGTAAGGGATAACCTGGGAGGACTGGGGAGGCTGGATACGGTCCCAATCCCTGTAAAATTGATCACTGAGTAAGCCCATGGCCGGAAATCGACGAGTGATAAGTCAAAGCTTACAGCGTAGTACCCTTGGCCTTATCCTGCAGGTATCTTCTGAACAAAGCAAAGAAGTTATCCATTTCAGTCTCAAAAGCCTAGTCACCGCAAAAGCGATGTTAGTTGTTTTATCATTTTACAATTTCAGGGTTCTTACCGTTTTGGCCTTGGCGTCTTTGACGCTATCGGCAAGGCCGTTCAAAGCATTCCTCATTTGACTGGCAGCAACTGAGGTTGAGGTGTTGTCAAATGCCTATACAAAATTAAATTAGCGCCCCGTAATTATCACATACTGTACGTAACGTCAAGTAGCCGGTACATGGGATTTCAGGAACTCACGAAAGCTGACTGGGACTTCCCGTGTCTTCTCCCGGTGGTGGGGACGGCGAGACCATCATCGGGAGCACTACCTCCAACTGCCAAATTCCTCATGTAGGAAGCCATTTTCTCGGGTTGCTGTTGCTCTGTTGGTGTAGTCTCGATTGTTTGAACTGTCTGGACTGTTTGTACTGTTTGCACAGGCTTGGCTTCGACAGGCTGTACTTCAACTGGCTTGACGTCAACCGGCTTTTGTTGCACTGGCTGAACTGGATTTTGCTGAACCGACTTTTGCTGCACTGGCTTCTGCTGCGTTGGCTTCTGCTGTAAGTGCTTGGGCTGTGCGTTCTTAGACCTCTTGTTAAAGAAGCGGCTTAGCATTGGAAACCAGATGTCAGATATAAAGGAGATATAGGAGCCCAATGGACAACGGAAACATGGAAATATTTATATAACGAAGGGCAAAAGCCCAAGTCATGATGAAAGCAAATCGGAAAGCTCGAGGGTACGAAAACAAAGTGGGATGGGGGGCAAAAACCCACCGCCTAAAGAGAGAGAGGGGGTAACTCACCAATGAAACGGTAGATCGATGGAAGATGGTTGATTCAATGGCCTTCTGCAGAGGCTATTGTTCAAAAGAGCCGGTAGTGATGATGAATTGGCTTGCTGGAAGGCAGTGGTGAGGAAGGGGGAGGAGGAAGGGATGAAGTAGGGAAAGAGAGGGTCTAAAATGCCGGCTGGCAGAAGGTCGAGGAGGGTATGGTGAGGGGGGATGCTACAACCTGCCCAGGATGACGAAACTACAGTAGCAGCCAACCATTTTTCTTTTTTTTTTTTCCCGGTCATGAAAAGGCCCACGCACAGCACGGGGCACCAGCTCAAGACGAAGGGACAACTCCCCTTTCTCCTTCTGTCTACAACAGAAATAATTACATTATTACCGACAACCTTGGGCATTGATCTACCTTATTGATAAGGATCCAAAGATTATTTGTTGTTGCGATCTTTCGTTCAACAATTGCTTTACTGGAGGTTTTGAAGCTCCCTTCACTAGATCAAACATTTTCTCACAGCGCTCTGTGTGGAGCAAACAAAAGCACACCCACATTCGGCGGAATACCGACATGGCAGGTTCATTGGTGGCACTGGTACAAGTAGCAGCTCAATTTCTCTTGGCGCAACCCTGCAGGCGGATAAACCGGGGGAAAAAAATTAATGTCTCAACCGACAGGCACCCACCAATGAATATCTGATTTTTTAACGGGGCATCTTATTCGGGGTCTCAGAAAGCCACAAGTAGCTACATTCTGGATACTTCTCCCTCCAAGAATATGATACTTACAATTCTAGACAGCTCACGCAGCAAATTTTTTGCCTTTTTCCTTTCCTCTTGTTGATATTGAGGAGCGGCAAAAAGATCAAGCCGTAGCTGTCGTGCATTCTTCCGAGACAAAATGTCTCCTGAGACTTGTGCGTGACGGGGCAGAGTGGAGCTGGCCCACTAGAGCCGTAATTGCTCTAGCGTCGCCGAATATTGTAAATGGATCCCGCCTCCCCCTTCTCCGAGCCCGTGCGTTGAGTTGCACCATTTCTTTCGAGAGAACCGTGAGCTTACCGGTAACAGCATACTATACAGTAACACTAAGCAGTGAGGGAGAGCCTCCACGTGTGCTAGCAGGTGTGCTGGCAAGTGCGGCATTGAGCATCAAGAAAGTGGGGAGAGGACGAATTTGACTTTGGCTGAAGTCTTTAGACGGATGCCGTGTATCTCAAAAGTGGTTGCGTGGCCCTGGTAGAGGAAAATCAAAATAGAGAAAAATGTATGCACTCGAGTATAGTACCGGCACTTGCGCATAGGAGTGACAAGAGAAGTTCAAAATCAACACCACCGGCTTTTCCTTCCTTCCTTCCTTCATAACGTTGGAGAAGAAAAAAAACTCAATTTGCCATTGGAGATAACCTCGCATACATTTCATCCCGGACAACTATTCTTTGGGGATACAGGAAACAAAAAAACAAACATAATTCGCTGTCTAAGTTACGTTCAATGAGCCGTTGCAAAAAAGTGCGGCACCTTTTCGGCATGTCCCCGGAGGGGTCGAAGCCATATTTTCTTGAAATTCACAACACCCCCCCCCCCCCTCTCTCTTATCTTATCAACCCCTCAAATGGTCCCGCTCCTCTCAATACCGACTGGACACATCCCGGCTTCATACATCAATTCAAAGTTTATACGGTACTGCCTGAATTCTTCTGCATATGCAAAATCCCGGGTATGACATATCACAATGTTGAATTGCCTTCTGCTCGAGTAGGGTTAGGGGGATTTTGAACCTCACTCCTCGAGAACCCCTCCCCTAACAGTAACTAACGAAACGTCTGGTTTCCAATACAGTACGAGTACAGAGAAGAGTAACCTCCGTTGGCGCGTGCAATTGATGCTAAGAGACCGTTTGCGAGGAACTGGTAACCTTACGGGTAGCCTTTCAATTTGTTTCCCCCCAAATACTCTAGGCCATTTAGGCGCCGCAAAGTACGATACAGTAACCTATCGGTATAATATGTTCGTTGCGGCTCTAGACCGTTACCCCTCCTCCCCACTCCCCACTCCCCCACCAAACACGCTTCAACGTCATCCATACACGAGCGTGAATAAAGACTTCAGGTTTCCCAACTCGAGCCTTACCGGTAGGCACCTCCCGACTTGTTTTGGCTGATTCTCGCGGTCTTCTCCGCTTGTTGAAACTCGTCTTCTGCTTCAACTAGCGCGGTGTCCTTGAGTCAATGCTATGGTGTATCGTGAGCTTCTGGTAATTGTGCGGAATATTAACAAAAGGATAAGGTCTAATTCTTGCCTCCCTCGCTTATCTTCCCTCCACCTCAGGATTTGAAAAACCCCTCAGTAAGTAAGACAAATGATTGCTGGAGATGAAAATTCGCTAATTTCGCCGGAGTTTTTCGGACAATATTCTGGTGTGTGCTTTGAGGTTATTTTTTTTTTTTCTTCTCTCATCTCCTCTTGTGCGCTTCAAAATATGTTTGAGGCGACAAAGCGCCTCTCATTGACTGTGGACGGGAGACGCCAATGCTCGCTGTTTGCTGGTAATACAACATGATCCTCAAGAACCTGGCTCGACAATCAGGCTTTGTTTTTTTTCTTCTTCTTTGGTACATTACCGACATCCGGGTCGATGATGTTTATTTTTTTTACACTTTACCCCTAACCCATGAGATTTGCTGACTGTAATTTCTTATTATCCCACAGAGCCGGCGAGATTCATTCAACATCACGCCAAGTTTTGAACATGGCCGAGAATAACCCCACTCCTACCGGAACCTTCAAGATTCTCTATTTCGCTTATGCGAGTTCCCATACGAAGAAATCCGAGGAATTGCTCCCAGCGCCGATGCAGTTGTCCGAGCTCTTTGAGACTCTCGACAAAAAGTACCCAAGAATGAAGGAAAAGGTTCTCGAATCTTGCATGGTCACAGTCAACTTGGAGTATGTCGACATGGACACAAGCGAGGAGAAGGAATTGAAAGCGGGTGACGAGGTGGGAATTATCCCACCTGTCAGCTCAGGATAACCGCAGAAGGGGAATACCTAGGGGGAATACTACCAACCAAACCCGAATCTGTATCTATAATTTAGCGGCGGTGGATTACACGTGTAGAATACCAAAGGCCTCGTGGCCGCTCGTTCTCTCAGACTAGGAAACCCAATGAAACCGAATTCCATGATTTTCGTGAACTGTGTCTCCTGTCCTTTACAATCACACAGGCCATCCACAACCAACTCTACACCAGGAAGCGCTTCAGAGCTATCAACTATCCATAGCAACTCCACGATACCGAGTTCAAAGGTAGCCACGCAAACCACCCACCTAGCAAACCAATCCCATGGTCCCCTCTCCACGCGTCGCACAACCCGAGAAACAAGCTTCCACTCAGCCTCAAACCACCTCCGAACGCCCTGCCAACGACGAAAAAAAAGAAAAAAAAAGTCTTATCGCATCCACCAAAGTGGCCACATCAACCACTACATATCCTTCCCGCTAGACCGCACAGCCTCA
>Ga0307507_10007082_pt1 | contig 16598 bp, 11 predicted proteins | sample 7_EM_MG_FD_207223 | JGI IMG/M metagenome (GOLD analysis project Ga0307507, IMG submission 207223) | Populus trichocarpa ectomycorrhiza microbial communities from riparian zone in the Pacific Northwest, United States - 7_EM | ecosystem: Host-associated > Plants > Roots > Unclassified | place...
TGTATGAGTGTGCTGGTGGGTGAGAGAATGTTTCATGTTGTGTGATTTTTCATGCTCTAATTAATTCTCTTTAAAATCCGTTCTTCTTGTGAAATTCTCTCCTCAAATCTCCTCCTCACTTTTATGACTGGTATAACTACATATTTACATATTTATAGATAAATAATTTTGTTATTTTTAATTTTTTGGTCTCCAAGAAAAATTGTTGACCAAATAACTTAAAAACAATTTAGTCCCTTAACTTTTATCTTTTCATTTTTAGTTTCCTTGTTCACTTTTAATTTTTGTTGTGTTTTGATTGTTTTGAAAAAGAGTAACATCAACTTCACTTAAAAAGACGCGTTAACAACCAAACACATCAAAAAAAAAAAAAAAACATTGAAAGTGATGCAAAGACGTTAAGAACATATTTTATTTTTGGATTGCTATTGTTTTTTAAATTTTTGGTTTGTTTCAAAATTATTTCAAAAATAAGAAAAAAAATTAGATAGCAACATGATGAATTGAACCTAAAATCAAATATTATACATTGCAAAATTATCATCTGACAATTTAGTCAGCAAAACTTCTATACACACTTATAAGTGATGTAATTAAATCTTTTAACATTTTCAACCATGTTAATACACCTTCCATCATATAAGAATATTTATATTAATTTTATAGTCAACCTTCAATGTTCATTTCTTTTAGATGTTTAATTATCTGATGGATTTGTTCTCTTAATCATTATTTGAACTCATCATGTAAACCACATTAATCCCACCGAGTCCATTGTATTAATGCCTTTATGTCTAATCAAGTGATCAACCATTATTTTACATACAATATACATCTTCCTTTCTTATAATTTTTTTCACACCAAAACTTATTGCATGTCACCAATCCTTTGACACTCACAATCACCCATAATTTGGGTCAACTGTGTGTGTCAATACCATTTAACTTGGTATCATTAGCATCTACTTTCTTGATACTAATCAATATATATTGATACTATTATTCTGTTATCATTAACATCCATTTTCTGGATACTAATCAAACACACACACACTAATACCATGTAACCTGGTATCATGAGCATCCACTTTCTAGATACTAATCAACTTGCTAAACCATACCTTTACTAGTGTAACTCCACTGGCCTCGTTAGGCTTCATGGCTGGAGTTGGTAATTCAATCCACATGTCTGACAATATCAACTAGTGTTATCAATCCCTTATTGTTCCAGGAGATTAACCATTTCCATCAATCATATCATTGACACTGCCAACAAAACTTGTTGGTATTATCATGTCCTCCCTTACCATGGGAGAATAACCATTTTCATCATTCTTTCTTTTCTTTCTATTTATTTAATTCTTTCAATCATTTTCCATGAGTTTACACATTTCAGGGAAATCACAAATAAAATAAGTTAATAAAGCAAATAAATACAACAATGTGTGGAACACCTACCTACAGCGTGTGAAATATTCATACATGTCCCGAGATGTGGTCTAGTTACTAAGATATCCCCTATCAACACATGATAAACTCATTATCATTACTTTTTATAAAATTAGGAAGTATGCCTAAGTTCTAAAATACCAATTGCTAATTTAACATAATTCTATTCTTAATTGAATTAGCCAAACCGACCCCTACCATTGTTTAGTGTTTTCATTATACTAAAGTTTCATAACTCATTTTTTGTCGTGTTTTATCTCTTGAGAAACATAAGACATAAATATACAACTTTGATGAAAGGAAGAAACATGCTTTTTTGGCATTTCCAAGCCCAAAATCACTCATTACAGAGTATACATAATTTGTCAAGTAGGTTTTGGTTAAGACCTTACTTTAGTTTTAACTCATATCTGGAGTCTTACAACTCTAAATTACACAAGATTGGTTTCATTTAAACGCTAACATTCATATCTACAACTTTCTTGAAGAAACAAACCTCAAATGCCATCTTTTTCAAGTTCTAATTTTAGCTTAAAGTTAGGGCATAAAAATTGTCTGAATTTCTGCTGCATTAGAAAATAAGTTTGACAAGCAACTAGATGTTTTTATGCACCATAATATCATATGACACATTATACATAAATTTCATAAAAATTATGTAAAACCTGACAAAATTTAGCCTTTGGCTGACCTATACTAGGAAGAATTGAGGGATATAAACCGACCAACTTTAGTGAAAAATTTGAAGGAGGGGGACCGGCCTATTCTAAAGGAGAATTGGAATAGTAACCAACCCCAAAATAACCTAAAAGAGGGCTCAGAATAGCCTTGATCAGGACCCAAACACCTCATCTCATTTAAGAGGGGGTATAAATACAAGGAAGAGAGAGAAGGTAAGCCTTCCTCTCCCTAAAATCCAGCTGCAACCCTGTTGGAACAACTCTCTCTCCTAAAGAAAGAAAAAACCAGCCACAACAGACCCCTCCCTCTTTCCCTAAGAAAAAGCTCACCAAATCTAGCTGCATGTTGCCTTCCCTAAGTATATGAGTGAAGGGGAGAGTTATAGAGATGAGTGGCAGCCAAAACCATGGGAGAAAAGAGTGAGCTAGAAGGGCCGGTTGTTGTAGCAGAAAAGAAGAAGAAGAAAATAGGAAGGAAGAAGAAGAATAACCATCGAAACCTACACTAAAACTGTCCAAAAACATAAGTAAGACCAACATCATTTCCTTGGTTTGGTATTACCCTAAATTTTGAACAAAAAGGGAAGGGAAAGAACTCAAGAACTCAAGAATTAGAGTTTAGGACCTTTACATTTTAACTCAAGATTTAGAAAACTAGGAGTGACAAATCGAAATGGAATGATGGACAAATGAAAACATGTGCAAATTCTTACAAAAAAAATGAATGAGTGTGTTTGATTCTAAATGTGTAAACCTAAGTAAGGGGCTAACCAAATGAAGAGATGATTAGATTCTGTAAAGAAATGAGGAAATGCATGAAGAATGACTTGTTAAACTCCTAAACAATGTTGGAACCAGAAAACAGAATTGCATGAGTATGTTAATGCTATGACTTTTACATATATGATTAGAGAAACTATGTGAAAAGGTGATGAAATGAGTATATATGTAGAATTGTATATTGTTAAGCTTTAGCGGCAAACTGGAACTGAAATGGGAATTACAACATGTTAATGCTTTGATTTTTTGTTTGTACAATGAATGAACATGCATAATTGTGAACCAAGTGAATGGGTATGCATTGAGGAATGTTATTGTGAATACACTTGTGATAAAATATGATGAATTACAAGTAAAAATTTAGGGAGTAATGGGCAACAATGTTTTGGCTAAGAGGGGAGAAATAAATCATGAAGGAAACTATGTATGATGAACACATTTAGAATGACATGAGATGAATTGGAAAAGAACCCTTATGTGTTGTATAATTGTATTAGTTGTGTAGGTGTATTACTATGATACAATTGAGAATATAGAAATGTATGAGTGTAACAATGCTATGTGCTGGTTTTGGAAATGGTGAATTGGGAGAAACCTTGGAAAATGTACATTTGGGGATGTTGCTTTTCTATTACTTGATAATGTATGATGAATGGAGTGTGGTTGGTGACATTTTATGTCTGGCTGGGTTGGGATATGTGGAGGGGGAAAAGGCATGGCGTAAACCTTGCGTGTAGTCTAGAGAGAAGGCAAAACTAGAAATGACTCACCTTATCGCTGACGATTCCTGAATCGGCAGTGACTTAGTTTATGTTGATGATTTCTGGGTCAGCAGCGACTCAGTTTTCATCAACTATGTCTGAGTCAGTAGTAGCTTATGTGTGCTAACAATTTCAGCATCAGCCATAAAACTGGGCTACGTTGACGATTTCTGAGTCAGCAGCGACTCAATTTTCATCAACGACTTATGAGTCAGTAGTAGCTTATGTGCGCTGATGATTTCAGCGTCAGCTGTAAAACTAAGTTATGTTGATGATTTCTAGTTGGTAGCGACTCATTTTTCATTAATGATTTCTGAGTCAGCAGTAGCTTATGTGCGCTGATGATTTCAGCGTTAGCCGTAAATCTAGGTTATGTTGATGATTTTTAAATCGGCAGCGACTCGGTTTTCGTCAATGATTTCTTAGTCAGTAGTAACTTATGTGTGCTGAAGATTTCAGTGTCAGCTATAGAACTGGGTTACGTTGATGATTTCTGGGTTGACAACGACTAAGTTTTTGCCAATGATTTCTAAGTTAATAGTAGACTAGGTACACAGACAATTTCATACGTTAGCTATAGGATTGGAATTCTAAGTCACTAGCGAATCAATTTTGCTGACAAATTTTATGTAACCAGTGAGTCAGTTTTCATTGACGAATGCTGGGTCACCAACGAATTCGTTTCGCTGGCGAATCCTGTGTCACTAGCGAATCAGTTTTGTTGGTGAATTCTGTGTCACTATCGAATCAATTTTCGCTGATGAATTCTGAGTCACCAACGAATGAGTTTTTGCTGGCAAATTTTATGTCACCAGCGAACCAGTTTTCGCTGACAAATTCTGTGATAGAATTCCTATCAGAAATGACTAAAATGCTTGTAACGACTTCATTGTATGATTATGTAATATGTGGAACACTTGAATGTGAACATGTGTATTCTTGAAATATATATGGTGATGAGCTATGAGATTTGCCGAATTAAATGTGCTAATTTATGATCATTTGATGTATCAGGTGGTGTAACCGGGATTCAACCTTTAACTGGACGAGGACACCTCAAGGGAGGAACAGGTAGGTGATTTCCACTCCCTTCTAGCATAATGTAATTTTTTTGAAATGAATTCATTGCGAAAGATCAATCATCATGCTATAGTGCATACCAAACTGTTAGGGAATATTTGAACGAGTATTAGAAAGGATATATTATTACATTATAGTGAATACTAAACTGTTATGAAATGTTTGAATAAGTTTTACAAAGGAGCTATTATTGCATAATAAATAATGCTAAACTGTTATGGAATGTTTGAATGAGTAATACGAAGAATCTCTTATTATGTTATAGTGAATGCTAAACTGTTATGGAATGTTTGAACGAGTATTACGAAGGATCTATTATTGTGTTATAGTAAATCTTAAACTATCATGAAATGTTTATATAAGCATTATTCAAAGGGCTTATTATTGTGTTATAATGAATGCTAAACTATTATGAATTATTCAAATGAGTATTACGGTTAACTTCGGCTAATGTCATCCGAGATGGATGACTAGGTGTGTATATCATGATTAGCTACGGCTAATGGCATCCAAGATGGATGACCGGGTGTGTATATTATGATTAGCTACAGCTAATGGCATCCCAAGTGGATGGCCAGGATGAATTGATGATTAGCTTCAACTAATGGCATTCACGATGGATGGCCGGGATGAATTGATGATTGGCTTCGACTAATGGCATCCTAAGTGGATGGCCGGGATGAATTGATGATTAGCTTCGGCTAATGAAATCCTAAGTGGATGGCCGAGATGATTTGATGATTTAGCTTCGGCTAATGGCATCCACGATGGATAGCCGGGTTATGTTTGATAATTAGCTTCGACTAATGGCATCCTAAGTGGATGTTCGAGATGAATTCATGATTAGCTTCGGCTAATGGCATCCACGATGGATAGCCGGGTTATGTTTGATGATTAATTTCAGCTAATGACATCCTACGTGGATGGCCGTAATGAATTGATGATTAGATTCGGCTAACGGCATCCGAAGTGGACGGCCGAGTTTGAAAGTTGTGATTAGTTTCAGAAATTGATGTGCTCATGTGTACTATATCGTGTATGTACGAAAGCTTGTAAAAGAACTATGATTGTTATGCGATAATCAGAAAATAACGATAATATTTTCTTTTAGTTATTTATCTTCTTATTACTAATTGTTTATAATTCTTGTAAATATTTGTATTGTAGCAGGGATGTCACACCAACGAGGCGCGTAGGAACCCCATTTCATGGATCCATATCTTTTGCAAAGAACTACGAATTCACCTGTTTTATATGCTATGTATTTGTAGAAGTGAACGTACAATTTGTATAATTGCTATTCAACATTTTTGTATAAACTTATGTCATCGCATTGTTAGACTGGGGATGTGAAGTTTATGTATGTATTAATATGATTTAACGCGAACCTTATGTATATAATCATGATATTGTGAGTATATTTATTGATCACTTTTATGAGATGTTGATTTACATTGTCCTATATGGATTGCACTTTACTAATGAATGGAATCCATAAATAATTATAGAGACTATGTTGATTGCACTTTACTAATGAATGGAATCCATAAATAATTAGAGAGACTGATAAATTTGATAAAAGTTTTCCTTACCTCTTAGTTACAATAATTAAAGGAGAGTTTTGCATAGAAATCAAGCTTCTCCTTCTTTTATTCTCCTTCAATTCCAACAGCCCCTTCCAAAGTTTCGAGTCCAAGAACTTCTCTTTTCCATATAAATACCTTGCAACATGAAGACTTTCTTCCTAATGTCTTAAACTAGCCTTCTTTAAGAAATATTTTGGTGTTATCCATCATAAAATGAGGAATTTCCTCTTCTCTCCCTTGCTGAAATTTTTTGCAGCCCCCTTTCTTTTTAAGCTCTCAGCCACACAAGGAAAGATAGGGTATTTATAGCCAATTTTTCAATGTTTAACACTTTGATCCCCTACTTGTTTCCCTTTTCCATTTCAGCCTTTAATAACCTTTATTTTTTATAATTTAATGCACCCATATCTTTACTTTCATTTCATTTAATCCCTTCTACTTAAATGAAATATATATCCCATTTTCCTAATTTTAAAATTTTAAATTAAGCTCTTTCTCACTTGAATTAAATTTATCTTTGTTTTTAATCAGGGTTTACACCCTTTTTCACCCGAGTCTATTTATATTCTTTTTAATCAAAGCAATTTTACCTAAGAGTTTACAGTTCATCTCACCCAATTAATCCAAATCAATTTTCTTTAATTAAAAAATTCAACCCATTTTTTTTTTACTAACCCTAAAAATTAGAACTTTGCACTCCAATGTCCTTCCTACTATTTTCATTAAAAATATTCTCAGAATTTCTATTTTGTACTTAATTTCCAATTTTTTTTCAAATAATACATTTTAGAACGGGGGTTTACAAAACCTATTCTAAATAGTAATGTTATTGAGTTGAATGCCTACAAAATATGGGATAGCTTATGTCATGTGTTATAATTATGAGACTCCTAGTGCATCAAAGCATTGTTCTTAAATGTTCTATGTTCTTGGTTAATGCTCTATTAAGATTGGACATTAATTAGAGAGACTGATACAATTATATTTTTTCTTTTATGAAAGGAAGCAACTATTCTTATAAGCTGAGGTATGAGGGATACCTAGAATTAATGTAGAGGTGTTTGTCAGATGACATATACATTGAACTAATCTACATCAGAATTCCATATAGAGAGACTGGTTATGTCTATAAAAAAGCTCACGTGATGATTGTGTTAGTGATCCTTAGACTTGAAATCACTAAGTTATCTTATATAGAAAATGTTATGTTTTGATCCTACTACATGTTATCCACCATGGGGAGCACCGGTTCTGTTTGTGAAAAAGAAGGATGGTACTTATAGAATTTATATAGACTATCGCAACTAAATAAGGTAACAATGAAGAATAAGTATTCGCTGCTGCAGATAGATGACTTATCCGATCAACTAAAGGGGGCTAGGGTATTACTAGATGAAGATTAAAGAACAGGATGTATCGAAAACTTCTTTTAGAACCTGATACGAACACTATAAAGTTTTGGTGTTGCCATTTGGGTTGAGAAATGCCCCAGCACTCTTTATGAACCTGATGAATCGGGTTTTCCAGTTATACCTTGACAAATTTATCATAATGTTTATAGATGACATATGGGTCTATTCAAGCTCCTTTCAATAATATGAATGGCAGTTAAAGCAGGTGTCAGGGACCTTAAGGAGTTATTAGTTATACACTAAACTGAATAAATATGACTTATGGTTGAGTATTTTTTATATCTGGATAGTATCTTACAGTGTATGTCTATAGCTTGATATTATGAAAAATCATTAGGAAAATATGCATGGGATCCATAAATAATTCCAAAATGGTCCTAGAGTTTTCTCATAATTTTTTAAATTTTCTAAATGTTTGTTTAACTATATACACAAATAAAGACAAAGTAAAACTAAATGGAAATGGCATAGGGTGTATTTGTCTAACACGCCTTTAGCCTAAAGTCAAAGACATTACAGATGCGTTAAGGGTGTGTTTGACAAACATGCCTTAAGGACCCAAACAAGGCCTTATTTCTTAAAAGAAAAAAGAGGTGTGCCAAATATACCCTTAAATATGGGTTAGGCTTGGGCTAGCCACATGGGTTGGGCCTATTAGACCCGAGACCCCAAACCCTCGTGTATGGGCTGGGCTCAGGCCCAACCTAACCAAATTAGTTGTCTGAGAGATGGCCTAATGGGCCTTTTCTTAAATAAAAAAAAAAGTGAGCTGAACCCAACCTAGCCATACGGGTTGGCTTTAAGTCCAGCCCATGCAACTTGGTCACTAGCCCAACCTAGTGACCACATTACTTTCCTTTGCATAACATGAATTATTTCACGTTCTATAGGGTTGCTTAAACAATAACAAAAATGAAGAGGAGAGGAAAATTACCTGGGTTGTGGATGGGGCGTTATTGGATGGTCACTTGGTCATTGGTGGTGGTTTGGACATGGTGGAGCTACTGTTGTCCACGGTGGTGTTGTTTAGGATGCTAGAGAAGAAGTTGTTGGTGGAGAAGAAAAATTGTGGAGGTTGCAGTGTGGGGGGAACTATTATTGTTAGCTGGCCTGGGGACGTCATGGTCACTGGTTAGTGGTGGAGGGAGCAATGTTGTTGCTGGTGTTGGACGTGGTGGAGAGATATTGTAGTCCACAATGGTGTTGCCTGGGTTGGTGGTTGTGCTATCATGAAAAAGAAAAAAAGAAATGGTGGAAGTTGTTTGCTTGGTTAAAAAAAAAGGGTTAAAAGGCTAGTGAAAGGTATTTTTCAAGGTGTCAGAGGTAATGTTTACTGGAAATGCAAGGGAATGTTTGTTTGTTTGTTTTTTTTTTAAGAAAAGCTGGTGCAGTGTGTTTTTTGCCTCTATTTTTCTCCTTTTCTTCTCCACAAAATTCATCTTATTTATAGGGTATGAAAGAAGGATACGAGGTGTTTCTTAGGTATGGTTTGTGGCCATTGATTTGCTTGAGAATCATCTTAATCATTTGGCACAAACCAGCAACCTAGTACTACAAAACCAGTACTAACAAAGCAAATTAGGGCAGAGTTTTTGGCCATTTATTGCAGTGGCTGCAGGGATGCAAACTGGTAAAGAAATGGACGAGGGTGTAGTACAATGTCAGAGGGTGAGGATGGTGTGTATTTCGTCTTGTTTTGAGGATAAATGAAGCATTAAATGGCCTCCAAAAGTGGGTTTATGGGAAACTTTTCATCTTAGTTCTCGGTCTTGGAAATTTTCAATTTCATCCCTAATTGACCTTCAAACTTCTATTTTCTTCAATTCACCCTTTTTTTCAGTTGAATTGGGTCCTTGAATTCACGTGTCTTTTACAAAAAGATCCTTGGTTCTAAATTTCTTCAATTTGGCATTTAATTAACCACCAAACTTTAGTTTTCTTGCAATTTTTATCTTTGATTTCATTCAATTGAGTTTGAAAAAATTAAATATGGTCCTTTAAAATTCAAATATTCTCAATAAGCTCAAATTAAGATTTCAAATTTAATTGTTTTTCAACAATTTAGTCCCTAATAAAATTAATTTGACCTATTAAAGTCTAATTAAATTCCTGCACTTAATTAATTCTTTTAATTTGACCCAAATTAATTCTTAAATTTAATCAAACCTTTAATTGGGCTCATGATTAAATCAAATTGACCTATTAAAAGTAATTAATCCTTACACTTAATTGTTATGCAAATTTATCCAATAATGATTTAATTTGACCTTATATTTGTATTGTCTTTCAAACTTGGGTAGAACTGGGTTCCATATTTTTGTCCAAAATCTCAATTTTATTCCTCCATGCATTTGAAAACCTTCTCGGGGGCTCTTGCCAAGTTGCTAGTTTTATTTTTTTGAATTTTGAAAGAAATCGATGATTTTGGGGGAAACGCAAAAATCAAGTTATGACAATTGCCCCCTCTTACAATACTTATGATAGAAAGTCTTGTAAGAGACTTTAGATAGTAAGCTTGTAAAGAAGAAAAGATGAGAGATTGTGATTTGACCAGATCAAGAAATGGTCAATCCCTCCAAAAGTATTAGGAGTGAAGGTTTGAAATGCACCCATGAGAAAAGAGATTAGGCTAGAAAACGTATTATCTAGTACACGGGGGCTAGAAAACACACTAAAAAAATGGAAAAGGCTAGAAAGCGCAATATCCGGTATGCGAGGGTTAGAAATCATAATCGGAAGAAAAGAGATTGGGCTAGAAAGCGCTCCATCTGATTGGTAAGGGCTAGAAAGCGCACTTAAAAGAAATAGGATAAGGCTAGAGAGCACATTATCCAATATATGAGGGCTAAAAAGCGCACTTAAAAGGAAAGAGATATCAAAAGGAAAGAGATAGTGCTAGAAAGTGTATTATCTGATAGTAGAGGGCTAGAAAACACTCTCAAAAGAAAATGGATAAGGCTAGAAAACGCATTATCTGAAATGCGAGGGCTAGAAAGCACACTCGAAAAGAAAAGGATAAGGCTAGAAAGCACACTCAAAAGAAAATGAATAAGACTAGAAAGCATATTATCCGGTATGCAAGGACTAAAAAGCACACTTGAAAGAAAAAAGATAGGGCTATAAAGCAAACTATTTGATGGGTGAGGGCTATAAAGCGCACTCAAAAGAAAATGGATAAAGATGATATCTTTTGCTTGAAAGGTTTGAGTCTGTCAAGGATTCTTTCCTATGCGATACGTTATGATTAATATGCATATATTCTTACTTAAGAAATATAGGTCCCCTTTCTTCGTGGGCTCTTTCTTTCAAAACTTTGATCCTTGTAGCAAGCTTTCATGGCTCTTTCACTTCTACTTACCCTAGCCACAACTCGTGGACTTGACCTCTAAGGAGAGATGCTCATTTGATGATCTCAGATGATACCGACATACGCCACTATCTGAAAACCCTTATCTCAATAATTGTGACCTATTCCATGATGTCTTTTCTCAAAAGTTTTTGGAGGATTTGAATAGCTTTGTTTCCCATTTTATGTTCTCCTAAAAGAGGAGTCATGGAACTAACCCTCCTATTTTGTTTTAGTTGCCCCCAGCCTGATCATGCCACTAAGTATATTTATCCTGTTTTGTTTGCTTGAAATTTCTCAGGGCTTATATTATATGAAAAAGGGCTTGGCTATTTACAAGAGATTTCAAAGCCAATTCCTAAACACAAGAACCATTTCGATGTTGGTTTAAAGAAAATTTATTCCAAAAAGAATTCAAGCAATCCCTATGGATAAGGTTTCATAATAGTTGAAAATCTTTGTTATTTTATTGTCTATTAATAAAAATGTGAAGTGACATTTTGTTGGTCAAACAATTTTAAGTTGAGAATTAAAAAAAAAAGTTATTTGAAGCATTCATTTTACTTGTATGAAAAATGAAGCATAACCGAGGTTTCTCGAAAAACTCATTTTCACATGGGAAAGCATCACTTACCAATCCAGATTGCTCGCCTTCAATTAGAAAGGGCTTTATTGGGTACATAATATGGGTTTTGGCTATTGGCTATTTAATAAAATGGTACTTGCAGGCTCAAAAGGTGTTTAAAGGATCTTAAGAATGAGGATCACCTAAGCTCATTCCAAAACCTTTTTTTTTGGTAAAGGGATTCCTAGATCTTAGGGTTGACTTTGTAAAATGGTTTGGCATGCCCTCAACATTTAGACTATTTGACTGTGAATATTATCATTATATTCATTGTTATGAATTTATTCATACCCCCAATTTTGTTTGGGCACCTTTAATCATTAAGGATCATTTTGCATATTATTGCGGTCAAATTGTTTTTCTAATCCATGTATTTTCCCCTAGTGAGGAGTGTGATCCTAGTTAGAGTTGATTTTCAAGAAAAACTTACTAAGCTCAAAGGAGGCAAAGGATATTTTTGAGTGTTGTGAAAGGATTATTAGAGATGGTCTCTCCTAATTTTAAACGCATGCTTTTAGGATCGGTAAGCTTTAATTTCTTTCATTTTGGCCATGCAAAATTAATTTTCATTGTAATTATGAATCATTATTCATTCAATTAAAATTCAGCTTCAATGTTATTTTTTGGTGTTTAGTTTATTTTTTGGTTTGTAAGCATTTGATCCCAAAACTCACTTGTGAAAAACAAACACAAATTTAACCTCCGTATTTGTACTAATAACTTTGATTTCACAAAAACCTATGTGAAAACACAAAAACAAGGTTTTTAAAGTTTATAAGATCATGTAGAGTTTTTTTTTTATATATAGAAAGAGGAAATACACCAAAGAATTCTTGGCCAAAATTTGATTTTTATTGATTTAATAGGCAAAATACATCAGGAATAGTATTTGTTTACGGGTTTAGGTATATCATCTCCATCCATCTTAGTTAAAATTAGAGCTTATTCGGTAAAAGCCTTCTTCATCATGTAAGGTCCTTTGTAGTTCAGTGTCCATTTCTCTAATCTTCTCCTAATGGCAGCAAGATCTTCTTCAATACTAGGTCTCCCTTTTTAAACACTCTTGGCCTAATATTTCTGTTATATGCCTTAGCCATTCTAGTTTGGTACAACTGGTGGTGACAAATAGCTGCTAATCTCTTTTCACTTATCAGATTCAACTGCTCAAATTTTAGCTTTGACCATTCTAATTCTTCTAGTTTTGCATCCATTAGAACCCTTAATGATGGAGTCTCCACTTATAAAGGCAACACTACTTTCATCCCTTATACTAGAGAGTAAGGGGTTGCACCCGTAGAAGTTCTGATTGCAGGGTGGTACACGTGAAGTGCGTATGAAAGCATATATGCCAATCCTTATAGGTGACCACCATAAAGTTTCCCAACTTTTAACTCTAAAGTAGCTTCTAGACTGATGATGCACGCATCATACTCAATCATATTATTGGTGCATTCAAATTGCAACCTTATCAAAACAGGGTACTGCACATCCTCATCATAAAGGTTAAAATTCAGTGGCTTATAATCTTCCACAACATGATCTACCCAGATGGTCAGTAGTCACACCCTTTTACAACCTTTCTTGTCATATAAACAATGACGTATTCTTTTAACAACACTTGTCATCTTGCTATTTAGCTTGACAAGTAAGGCTTTTCACATATGTATTTGAGCGGATCCAGTTTTACGATCAACTAGGTCATGTAGTACAACATATACTGCCTGGGCCATTTTACACCCCAAACCAAGGTACAATATAGCCTTTTAAAGGCAATATACTAGGATTCATAATCATTAAACTTCTTGCTCTAGTAGTGGATAACTTGTTCTTTCCTCTCTGACTCATCATGTTGGCTCAACATGCATCCCATAACTATTTTTGTCACCATCAAGTATAGGATTAGAGGTTTTCCTGGTATAGGAGGCACTATCAATGACGGGTTTTGGAATCAAAAGCTTCTTGGCAATCATTATCTTATACTTCGGGATTTTTCTATCTAAATAAACAGAAAATCGACTCACACGTTACCATGAGTTAAACTTCTTACTTCTTTCTCCATCTTAGGCACTAACATATCCTAGATTTCCTTTACTTTGTTCGGATCAACTTCTTGACTGCTTATTACAAAACCCAACAATTTTTCAGTCCTTAACCTGAATGAGCACTTTATGGGATTCAATCTTAATTGGAATTTTTGCCACCTTTCGAACAATTTCCTCAATACCTGCTCATCATCTTCTTCTTTCTTTGATTTGGCAAGTATATCATCCACATAAACTTCCACTTCTGGATGTATCATGTCATGGAACAAAGTGACCATTGCTCTTTGAGTAGCACCAGCATTCCTCAATCCAAATGACATCACTTTATAGCAAAAGGTTTCCCAAAGCATGAAAAATGTAGTTTTCTCATCTTCCTCTACCATTCTAATCTAATTATATCTTGAGAACCCATCCATGAATGAGTACGTGGCACTATTCGCAACATTGTCGACTAAGATGCATATGTGGGGCAGAGGAAAGTTATCCTTTTAGCTTGCCTTCTTAAAGTCTCTATAATCCACACATACCCTGATTCTGCCATCCTTCTTAGGAACTATAACTACATTAGCCACCTATCGAGGATAATGGACCACATTAAGGAATTTTGCATCTCATTGTTTTTGGATTTCTACCTTCACCTTAAGTAGCATATCCGGGTGCATTCGTCTGGTCTTCCGTTTAACCGACTTCTTTCCACTAAGGGAATAATGTGTACCATTATGTCAGTGTCTAAACCAGACATATCTGCATAAATCCAGGTAAAGACATCCATATATTCATGTAACAAATAGATTAAGCCATTTTTTCCTTAGTTGTAATAAGGGTACGAGTCTTCAATTCTTTCTTTTCTTGTTCCGTACCCAAATTTATAATTTCTACCTCTTTACTAACGGGTTTCCAAGTTTTTTCATAATTCTCCATCAACCTAGTAAACTCTTTTATTTCCTTTTCTTCCTAGTCTTTGTCACACATTGCAATTGTATTATCAAAGTTTGGCCAATCACTCTTAATGCAGTGGGTTCATGAATTGATGGAACTTTTAATTTTCCTGAAGGTGTAAAGTGTGCTCATGTAAATGTGTTATTTGCATGGAAAATAAAATAAAAACAAAGACACATTTTGGACCCAAGAAAATGCATCAAATTCTGGTATGCCTCTCCCTCAGCCAGCTTCTTCACAAAGGCTTTTGCAGGGATATCATCGACGGTGTGTACAGACAGCTGTAGCAGCATCTCATCTTCTGCGTTGACCTTCACTTCCTTAATCTATTCCTTGTCTTAACATTCCAAAACATTGTTGTGGAGGTCTACCATTCCAAATTTGATCACCTCCATAAACCTTGGAAAGTTTGTTTGAAGTGGCATGATGGCAAGGCCTTTCTCTTCTGGCTCGCATCCTTCAATCATTGCCATTTTAACTTCCTTTCTGTTACTAGCAACCTGCTTGTAATCATCTTTCTTAGGCTTATACCTGAGACCAAATCTCTAGTCTGCACATTTAATTTCATCAAATTGACTCACTCAGACATCCTAATATTAGGATCATACTAGAAAGGAATCCCATGCTTCAGGAAGCAATTGACGACCATCATTATTGCTTCCAAAATTTTCAGTCTTCTCAGTATCATGCCTTCAGGAACCCATTCGACATTTATGATTTTCAAAGCACGAATATTCTTATTTCTGCAATCTTCTTCCTCAATGAATGATACAACCATATTCTTGATCATAGAAATTTTCTCTTCAACCTTGATAGTTATCAGCATCCCATTCATAATATATTTTAGGCATTGGTGTAATGAGGAGGCTACTGCTCTAGCCACATGGATCCATGGTCTCCCTAACAATATACAATAAAAAGGATGAATATCCCTCACCTACAGTGTCACCAAGAACATATATGGCCCCACAAATAACTCCACTTTGAAGGTCCCAATTATCTACCTTGGCACGTCGTCATATGGTCTTGCTATTATGGTACTAGGTCTTATGTGTGACCCATCGATGGGCATTTCTTTCAACATGTGTCTGGACAACACATTCAATGTTGAGCAGTTGTCAATCAGTACCTTTTTTATTAAGACATTTTTGCATCATATTGTGATGTACAATGTTTTGTTATGTCTAGTACCATCAGGATCCAAATCATATTTGGTAAAGTATAGATAATTTAAAGCCTGGATCCTTCCTCCTAAATGTTTTATAGTGTCCTGATTGATATCTTGATGTACGTATGCCTCATTCAACACCTTTTGCAGAGCCTTCTTATATGACTCAGAGCTCAAAATCAATAACAACAATGATATTCTAGCATAAGTCTTCTTAAACTGCTCAACAATAATGTATTCACTGTGTTTCATCATCTTTAGGAACTTTGATCTCTTTTTTAGTGACAGGTTTATTCACTTTCTCGATCAGGTTAACTACTTCTTTCCCCTTTGCTTTCTTTGGGTTCTCAAGCTCTTCTAGGGTGAAACATTTTACACTACAGGTTAAGCCTCTAAATTTTGCTTAGAAATCAGGCACTAGTTGCACGCTCTAGAAGGATTACTCGTAGTTATGTTGTAAGGAATTGTAGTTTCCCTTACTTGTCATTATAGGTTTTGAGAGAATTAGTTTGGGCAATCCTTCTACAGTTAATTATACCCAGCAAACTTCCTTGTTTTCTAGGTTCATCTATCATGGACAGTTCTTTACCTGTTTCCCTCTCAATTCTAAAGGTTCCTCGAATCAACATTTGTATCATCTTATTGCAAAAGCCTTCACATTGATTGATCATATAGCCTTCTTCACAGTGATACTTACAAAAATACCTCCTTGCTAATCCATTTTTATAAC
>Ga0307507_10007083_pt1 | contig 16598 bp, 16 predicted proteins | sample 7_EM_MG_FD_207223 | JGI IMG/M metagenome (GOLD analysis project Ga0307507, IMG submission 207223) | Populus trichocarpa ectomycorrhiza microbial communities from riparian zone in the Pacific Northwest, United States - 7_EM | ecosystem: Host-associated > Plants > Roots > Unclassified | place...
TACCCCCCCCCCCCTCCCCCCTTCGGTTGTCTCTTGTTCCTTCTTACTTGCCCTTTCATTCTTTTCATTCTTTCTTCCCTCGTTCCTAGCTTGCCGAGACGAACAGAAGGGTAAGTTAGGGTAGGTTAGGAAACAGCCCACAGGCAGGAAGGACCCGCCACCTTTTCGTCTCTCTGCAACCACTTAACTCTCCTCCACTGTCAAGCCGAACGGACCCACAGGTACTGACAGTACACGACTTACCCATCCGCAACCCGCCCCACGCTCTCTCTCCCACCACACCTTTTTAATCCCCACCCACCAACGAACCTCCGGTTTAACAACTACATTGCAGATAGTTAGTTTGGCAAGGAGGAAAAGAGGAAGAGAAGCAGAAGTAGAAGCAGAAGGAGAAAGAAAGAAAGAAAAGAAGAGGGAAAAAAGTAGGAAAGAGGAAACCGTTGAAATTCCAGAATCAATCCATCCATCAAGCGAGTTCACGTCAACCCTTTCGTCCGCCCCTCAAGTTTGCCTAGTTTGCAAAATCTCTGGTCGCTGCCGTCACGATGGCGGCTGCTATCATGGACCCGGTCACCACCAGCGGCGAGGGGTCCAAGTTCGAGGTTGTCGTCGAGAAGCGGCAGCCCAGCAATGGTGAACAATTCGAGGTGTTTCCTGAGGAGAAGGATGAGGAGATTACGCCCTCGTATTACTACGAGAATATGGGTATCCCTGTGTTTGAACCCGTAAGTTTACCTGTTTGAGCGCGATTCCTTTCAATGTTCTTCGAGGGGTTTCTGCAGCTTAAGAATGGAGCTCTACTCTTGTTTTTCGGGAACAAGTCTCTTAGGAGGGGGGCGATAGTATTGAGGGGGGGATCTTTTTCTGGCGAATACATGGAGCTATTGAGGTGGTGGTCTTGAAAACTGACGTTGCGAACAGACAATGGATCAGTTCCGCTCTTTTAAACACTTTGTCAACAAGATCAATCATTACGGGATGCAGTCGGGCATCATCAAGGTCATTCCTCCGAAAGAATGGTGAGTCGATTGCTCCATCTTCCGTCTGTCGATTGCATCCCGTTCGCGATTTTGCTACGCGATCATCGTGCGCTAATGCGCTGATGATCTTTTGGTGGCTATTTTTGGTGCTAACTATTCTGTAGGACCGATAGTTTAGCTTCCCTCGAAGACAAATTGAAGGACATTCGGATCAAGAACCCCATCATCCAGCACATGGCCGGTGTAGCGGGGGAATACAGACAGGAGAACATCGAGAAGCAGCGGACCTACAACCTCCCTCAATGGCGCCAACTCTGCGAGAGCAGCGAACATCAACCACCCGCAAAACGTGGAGAGAGGAGGAAGGGCCAAGTTATTAAAGAGGCTCCTGTTGGGAGGAAAAATAAATCCAGGAAGAGCGCTGCGACTGCCGTTACGGAGGTCAAGGAGGAGGAGGTTATTGCACTTGATGGCTTGGAGGATAATGCACCAGTCGCGGGTTCCAGGAAGAGAAATCCACCGACTCCTAAGTCGCCGGAAAAGGCGAAGCAAGAGGAGCTTGGTACACCAGGGCCAATCACCGATTCCCATGGTCGTCAACCCCGTATGAGCGGTACGGTCGAATCAACTCCCGATCCCGTCACGGATTCTCACGGGCGCCAGCCTCGCCAAAAGAAGAAATACATCAGGAAAACCGCGAAGGAGAGAGAGGCAGAACAAGCGATTGCAGATGATGAAGCCTTTGATGGGTTTGACTTCCGTATCCACAATGCAGATGACTATACCCCGGAAAGGTGTGACGAACTGGAGAAGGCCTATTGGCGCACATTAACGTACAGTAATCCACTGTACGGGGCAGACATGCCTGGGAGTTTGTTTGATGACTCTACCACGAGCTGGAACGTAGCCAAGCTCGAGAACTTGCTTGATTGTTTGGGCAAGAAACTCCCGGGTGTCAATACTGCTTATCTTTATCTTGGGATGTGGAGAAGTACCTTTGCTTGGCATTTGGAAGATGTGGATCTCTACAGTATCAATTATATACACTTTGGAGCGCCCAAGCAATGGTACTCTATCTCAAGAGAGGATAAGCCCAAGTTTGAGCAAGTGATGAGAGGTAAGTTTTTCTCCCTTTTCTCTCAATTAGCTTTCGAATCTAACTTGTGACTGTGCAATAGGTATCTGGCCTAACGACTCAAAGAAATGTTCACAATTTCTTCGTCACAAGAACTATCTTGTTTCTCCATCTTTGCTTTCCGGCCATGGCATTAAGGTCAACAAGTTAGTCCATCATCAAGGCGAATTCGTTATAACATTCCCCTTTGGATACCACTCTGGATACAATCTTGGGTACAACTGCGCTGAGAGTGTAAATTTCGCCACGGAAGCCTGGCTAGAATACGGACGCAATGCAAAAAAATGCGAATGCATCAAAGATTCCGTTTGGGTTGATGTGGATGAAATCGAGAGGAAATTGAGGGGGGAGTCTACTGAGGACGAAGGTGACGAAATCGAATATTACTACGAGGATGAAGACGAGGATGAACTGGAGGCCAATGATCTCCCAACCCCCCCCGAGAGTGTAGAAGGGAAGCCAGTGAAGACAAAAAGCCATAAGAAGAGGAAGCTCGAAGATGGAAAAGAGCGACCTGCCAAGGTTAAGAAGTTGCGGTTGAAGTTGAGCAAAGAGGCTGCCCCTGAGCCGGTGGGTTTTCGCCGTTGCACTCACTTTGATGTAGTAATCTGGCGTTGACTATTTGTGTGTTTGATAGTGTATTCTCTGCCCTAATAATATTCCATATGAAGAGTTGGTAGCTACAGATGATGGCCAAAAGGCTCATAGGTATGGCATTTCTGTCTTTTCTTCATATTTTTTCTCTCCTTTATTTGTCTGCTCGAGTGACTTTGTTACCTTTTTGTATACTCTCATAAGTTGTCCAAGTGTTACCTGTGATAGCTGTGGCTGATAAATGTTTATTGCTTGTCCCGCTTAGGCTGTGCGCTATCTATACGCCTGAAACCTACTTCAAATGGGATGAGGCTCAGCAACATGAGGTTGTCGCAAATATCCCCGGAATACCGAGGGCTCGGCTCGAACTTAGATGCATCTTCTGTCGATCAACAAAGGGTGCTTGCTTCCAGTGCTCCTCCAAGAAATGCGCAAGAGCGTATCACGCTACCTGCGCTGCGGCGGCTGGCGTCCTGGTTAACATGTTTGACGTTCCTCGCTATGGTGAAGATGGCCAGATATATCCACAAACAGATATCGACTTCCGTTGTAGATTTCATAGACCCAAACGTTCCAAGGGCATGGATAGCGAGAAATTAGAGAACGATATGGTAGTACGGAAGTTTGCTAACAGCCTCATTAAGGGTGATGTTATCCAGATGCAGTATTACAGGGGAGACATCTTTGGCGGTGTGGTTATCGAGAATAGATATAGTGAGGAGTGTGTGGTAGTGAACGTCCTGCCCAAGGGGTTAGTCGCCAATATTAGCTGGTTTTTTTGCCTTTCCTTTATTCCATCTTTTGCACCTCATTCGAAGAGCAGTTTCTAACCTAACTCTAGGACCGAACCGCTGGAGGTTGAATGGAAGTGGATATTGGCTCAAGATCCTTCAACAGTTCCTCTGCCTTTGCCATTGACCGAGATGCCTATGTATCCAACGGCACAACAATCAGGAGTTGCAACTACAAAGGCTCCCAAGCTAATTCCTGAGCCCGACGACCCCTTTTGTGATGAAGCGTCCGGCCTTAAGTGGGGAGAACTTATTCTAGCGAGTCCCCCGGTAAACGCGGATCAAGCTCCAGTTGACCCTAACAACCCAATATGGCATTATCTCGGAGAATACTCAACGGAGTACATTGCCAAGTACGCCGATGATCCGGAAAAGAGAGTCCCGAACGAAGCTGCAAGTATGGGGTCTACTAGGAAACCTAGGGCTAAGATAATCAAGACTCCAGCTAAGGCCCATAAGCCTACGTATCTTGGCACAGGTCCCCTAGAACACTCACAAGCATTGCAGCCCCCTTCTACACCAGATCAGACTCACAACCGCCATTCTTCTCCAAGTCATCTTACAGGAGGGGCTTCCACGAGCCACCTCCCTCAGCAGCAATTATGGCCTCCTGTCTATCGACCGTCTATCCCAACCGTCTCAAGTGGAACCTCCATTGCCAATATCGTTGCAGATGCTACTAAAGCGTTTATTAACGAGCACGCACTATTCCCGACACAAGAGCATGCTATATTGAGTCAATTATTGTCGGGCCAGGCGACTGGAATGTCTGCAAGCCAGGCCCTAACCCTGACGAATGACGGCTTCCCTAATCAAGAAAGCATCCAGTCATCCACTACCTCGATTTCAATGATCGATCCTCAACTCATGGCGCAAGGCACCGGGCTGGCTGCTGCCCCATCCCAACAGATCGGGGCTTATGACCCTGTCCTTGTTGCGCAGCAAACATCCGCTCTCTCCACACAAGCCATTTCAGCCACAGGACTGGTACAAGACCTGACACCAATGCCCGCCCACATGGTGAGCAGCCCTGAACAGGCGGCTGTAGTTGCAACGTCCCAGGGTTCTTCAGCTGCTTCTGCTCTTCAGTCCTCACCACCTCCTTCCGCGCTGCCAATAGTCAATCACCCGCTCAATGCTTCTCCCACTGCTCGCAAATCGGTTCCGCTGGCAGACATCCAGGCTGCCCTTGCGCAACTGGCAAGAGCAAGGGCTCAGGAACAAAAGGCGAAAGCAGACGTAGAAGCGGCCCAGGCAGAGGTAGGAGCAGCACGGGCGCGGGCGCGACAGTCTGAGGCAGCAGTGCTTGGGCAGACACCGGCTCCGCCGTCCCAAGCATAATTTTTGCATTCCACGAGTTGAAGTCCTCCTTAGTCTCTGTGTACATGATCTCCCAAAGGCAGACTATGTAAGATGTGTCTGCTGATTCCTTTATTTTTCTTTTCGTTAAATCACTTTTCTGTTTTTTTCTCTTTTGTTTTTTTTTGGGGGTGGTATGGGTGTACTTTTTTTCTCCCTTTTCTTCTCCCAACTTTCTGATTCGTTTTCTTGTTGGTTTTTTATTTGGGTGAACAAGGTTATGTAGCTTTGGTCTTGTGTTTTGTTTCCTGCTTCCTCTTTCTTCCTTTCAGCATTTTCCACTCTCGCTTCTTCCTCCTACGCAAACCTTTTTCACTCAAGTGTATTTATGTGCCTCTCACACGACACTGTCTACTTTTGCTCTCCTCCAAGATGAACACCTAGTCTCTTCTCTTGCCGGGGGGAGGAGTCTTATATTCTTTCTTTTTTACAAAAATTATTATACTGAGAGAGAATTGGGAGGTCCTTATTATTTACTATTCTTCTCTTCTTTTTTCTCTCTGTTTTATTCTTCCCCAGGCTCCTAATTGCGTTCTTATGGGACGAGTATCTATTTGCCCACTAGGTTATGTACAGCATCAAAGTTCCTACCAGCCATAGAAGTGTAAAAATAATTCACTGGACCTAAAAGCGATTTCTTTTTTTTTAAAATTAAAAACAAAAAAACAAAAAAACAACCGGGCTCTGGTTCTGACATTACTAGTACTTGTGCAGCACAGTCTTCTTTCCCCCTAACTTAATCCAAACCCTAACTCACTGTGAACCGGGTCCGTTATCTAATCAGATCAAGAGCACTACCGGATCGGACCGAGCTTCCCGCCCAACATTTTTTCTTTGCCCACCAGCTTTCTTTCCCTTCACCGTTCGTCCCTCGCTCGCCCGCCCGCCAAAGAAACTGACCTACAACTCGCATATCCCCAATTTTCATTCATCCAGACGGACATCATGATTTTGGCTCGCTCAATTAGGGCTACTCGCTCAATCAGGGCTACTCGCATAGCACCGCCGCTCAGGTTATTCAGGACCGTTACCACGGATGCTGCGTCTTCGCATACGATTAGCAGCTCTGTTCCTGCAGTGGGTTTTCCGCCCTCTCTACGATAGTTGCGAAGGAACGATTGGGCTAATTGACATTGTGTGAACTTTTTAGGAAGACGACAAGAAATTCACTGTTAACCTTTCCAATGAGAGTTTCGAGAGTTACATGGTTGATGGTCCTAGTACTGAATTGAGTATATCAAAAAATGAGCTTAAGAAGATGTACTCTGATATGGTTACCATTCGGTGAGCACAGACCTTGCTTTTGTTTCTTTCTGGGGAGAACTGGGAATTTGCTTCCCGGATGTTTTCTCGTGGCGGGATGGTCAAAATTTGGGGATTTCTGCCAAAGTTTTGGATACTCGGGTCCAGAATTGGAAATTTGCCTCGTTTTTGTTTTTTTTGTTTCTTGCTTCACAATAGTGAAGTGGCGGTTTGCTCGGGCTGCTGATAGGTTGCGAGTACAGCCGGATGGAGATGGCGGCCGATAAGCTCTACAAGGAGAAGAAGATCCGTGGTTTCTGCCACTTGTCTACCGGACAGGAGGCCGTTGCTGCTGGTATCGAGCATGCTATCACCCCCGATGACCAGGTTATCACTGCTTACAGATGTCATGGTTTCGCTCTCATGCGCGGCGCTTCTGTTAAAAGCATTATCGCTGAGCTTCTTGGCCGAAGAGAGGGTATCGCTTATGGAAAGGGCGGTTCCATGCATATGTTCACCAAGGGATTCTATGGTGGAAACGGCATCGTTGGTGCGCAGGTTCCTGTCGGTGCTGGGATTGGGTTTGCGATGAAGTACTTGGGAAGGCCGAACACTACCTTCGCTTTGTATGGTGATGGAGCCTCCAACCAGGGTCAGGTTTTCGAGGCGTACAACATGGCTAAGCTTTGGGATATTCCAGTCATTTTCGCATGTGAAAGTATGGCTATCCGTGGAAAGATAACGCATAACTGTTGATCACTGATTGACTGGTGCGGATGAACAGATAACAAGTACGGAATGGGCACTTCTGCGAACAGATCCTCGGCTTTGACCGACTACTACAAACGTGGACAGTACATCCCTGGGTTGAAAGTTAACGGAATGGATGTTCTTGCTGTTAAACAAGCGAGTGCGTATGCTAAGGAACATACCATTTCCGAAAAAGGCCCGATGGTTATGGAATTCGTCACCTACCGTTACGGTGGTCACTCTATGTCCGACCCTGGTACCACTTACCGTACACGTGAGGAAGTTCAGCGCATGCGTTCTACCCAGGATCCAATCCAGGGTCTTAAGCAGAAGATCTTAGAGTGGGGGATTGTCTCTGAGGATGAGTTGAAAGTACTTGAAAAAGAGGCTAGGGTAGCCGTCGACAAAGAGGTCCAGGAAGCCGAGGAGGCACCCGTGCCAGACCCTACCTCAAAAATTCTCTTTGAGGATATCTACGTCCCGGGATCGGAACCAGAGTTCTTGAAGGGAAGGACACTTGAGGAGACGTAAGTTACTGTACCGGCCTCCCGAAAGATTGCGAATTTGCCTCGCTGACTAACTTTTTTTCTCCTATAGTCATTACTACAGGGCGTAGATTTACCTATTTGATCACGGCGGGACGGGTAGCATTCGATTTGGGTTAGCATTGTAATTTACTTAGAATCAGATGCCCTTTCTTCTTTTTTTCCTTTTCCTTTCCTCTCTTTTTCAAGCTTTCGTTTAGTGCGTTGATGCTTTCGCGACCCACAGGTCCTATCAATAGGAGGGAGTTGTTTCGCTTCTGATGTCTTTTTTTTTCCCTCCCTTCTGCTTTTTCAACTGTGGAGAGTGCTGTGTTTTACTGGATAGTGATGTGATATTCGCCTTATGTGACAAGTTAGAATTTAAACCGAAGGGAAGGAAAGAAAGTTCCGAAGCCTAGTGCTATTATATGTGCAATTACAACAAGTACATCTTGATAATTCACCCCAGATATATTGAATATTCTTGAAGCCTTCTTAGGCGTTCCCGTACACACACACACACACACACACACACCTTCCTTCCTTAATTAACATAAGCCTCGCCATAGCCGCAGCAAGGCAAATTATCATAGACAATTATCACCCCCGCTCACTCGCCGCCTCCTACGACCTACGACTTGAAATTCCACTAGCAGTCTGACCCCCCGCCAAAAAAAAAAAAAAAAACCTAAAAGCAACTTTTAAACCATAACACAATTCGTACACTTAACCTCAACCAAATGCAAACAAAAATCTCCGCACTTTACGGGAGCTTTACTACTACTATTATTATTATTTTTACCTTTCTCTCCTTGCCTTGGATGTTTCTCTTTTTTTTTTTTTTTTTGCTTTGTCTAGTATGATACCGTAGTTGATTCGGCACAAGCACTCACTCGCCCGATCGCTTTACGCCCCATACTGGATTACGTTGTTGTGTGTGCTTGCGTGGGTGCGTAGGTATCGTACGTGCTTGCGGAGGCGACTCCGCCGGGCTGTGAAAGCTTATCGGGTGGGTTAGCCGAGTATGATATGATGTGTATAATATGGCGGGAGGCGTCTAGAGAGGGAGGGAGCCACTAGGTGGGAGTAACTTTCTCTATTTTGCGTTGTATTTTATTGTATAGTAAGTTATTGTGCTATACCACATTAATGAGGTACTAGTAGTATGATAGTTGATTAATAATGTGGTCGTGAGTGACCTTGAGGCGTAATGATACTTGAGTTAAGTTTTTGTCCCTGGTGTGATGTTAAGGTTCCTAGGAGAGTTGGGGAGTTTTTTTTTTTCCCCCGCCATTTGTCTCGACTGGGACATTTGGTTGGGTTTCTTATTATTATTATTATTTTTTTTATTTTTATTCCTACCTACGTTCCGCCCCGGTTTGCTAGCTAGCTGGCTAAACTTGCCGGCAGACCGGCTTCTTACCATCATAGCCATGTTCTCTCCTCCTCCAACCTATCGAGTGACAAGTAGTGAGCGTGTGGTTGAGTCCAAGCGATAATCACCGATAACACTTGATCTAGCCAGCAACTACGATAATCCCAGTAACCATCATACTGTAGCACAACAGGAAAAAAGCCATGGTACTCGAGTACCCAATGTGCACCGCCAACCACGGTAAAAAAAAACCCAACCCGTAAGGCAGAATATGTACCCTGCCGTTTACGATCAACTCAGCTCGACTCGAGTACAAGCACAAGCACAAGCACAAGCACAAGTGCTCGAGCACAACGCAGTATGATACTTGTGCTCAAGTACACTACAACCAAAAAGAAAAGAAAAGGCCTCGCAAGCGTAAGTAAGTAAGCCTCACACCCAATGACTTCCTACCTGTGCTTAGTATTGATTGCACTTTTGTCAAGTCAGAGCTTTCCTTCCTTCCTTCATCTGTTCGGTCGGTCTTTCATTCATCCATTCGGTTTTATTCTTTCTTTGTGCAAGCAACTTACTCGATCTTTCGGTGTCATGGTGAAGAATTATTCGTCTCTGCTTGTTTTTTTTTTTCCACTTCTTCCTCTCGGTGGCTGAGTTATTATACCATCGTCATCCCCAATGTATGTTGGGCTTTTTCTTCTTCTTTCCTATGGCGACCCCGCACGATATTCCGATTGTGTGCACGGCATTTACTGTACTCGGAGTGCCGGATCGGTTTGTGCGATGTCGTCGGAAAAAAAAGGTACTGTGTAACTGGGCGACGTAATGTAACGTAACATGTGGTAGTCTATGGCAGGTAGGTAGGTACAGCATACGGTAGTACTCGAGTATAATATCGTACTTGTAGCTTGGGAATGTGTCGGGCGGCGCCGGATGCGGAGGCCGCCTCGTTATTTTTAATTTTTACTTTTACTTAGAGGGGAGGAAGAGGAGGGACATACGGTGCTTAGTTTGTCCGTTCCAGGTCTGGACGTATTATTGGTGGAAGAGCTGGGCCGTGGAGGGGATAGGTATATTATATAAAGGGATGGTACAACTCAGCTAATTCCTTTCCTTCCATACTTTCCATTCCGCATTCGATCCCTTCTAGAAAAAGATATCTGGAGGTTCAAAGAGAATTTGGGTGTTTGAAGTTTTTTCTCTTATCGGTTGGGAATTAGTTATTATACGATACCTTGTTCATTCTATTTCTCCTCTATCAACTCTACAATGATGATTCTGAAACCCGTCCTCAACCTGCTGTGCCTTTCCTTGCCCTTCCTCCACCACCATGTCGCCGCAGTATCCCTCCCGGCCCCAACAGGTCCAAACAATGTCGGGACATACAACTTCTTCATAACGGATAGTACTCGGAATGACGTCTTCGCCTCGACCCCCGAGTCCCGGAGGATCCTAATGACACTATACTACCCCACAAACTCCACCTACGCAAACTTTCCGCATCCAGATTACATGTCGCCGATGGTGGCCGCGTACTACGAGTCCACAGAGGGCCTGCCGAACGGGACGATCAAGAGCATAACTACAAACAGCTACTACGGTGCGCCGGTCAAGTCGCGGAACGTGAAGCTCATTCTCTTCTCCACAGGCTTGGGCACGAGTCGGGATGTCTACGCCACGCTCGCCGAGGACCTCGCGAGCCATGGGTACATGGTCGCGGCGCTGGATGCGACCTACGATTCGCCCATTGTGGAGTTTCCCGATGGGAAGGTTGTTGTGGCCAATATTTCCGAGAATATTACCATGGGGGAAGTGACCAAGTATTACAACGAGAGGGTTAAGGATGCGGTTTTCACCGTTAAGTCCTTGAGCATGGCATCGCTCACCAGCGTGATTCCGGGCGTTGGAGAGAAGGGGTTGAAGGTCGAGAAGGTGGGCATGTTTGGACACTCGTTGGGAGGGGCTACCGCTGCTGGCGCAATGGCTGAGGAAGACAGGATCCTCGGGGGAGTGGACCTCGACGGGAGCCTGGTAGGCAACGTCACCCAGAACGGTCTCAAGAAGCCGTTCATCCTCTTCGGAAGAGAAGGGCATAACCGCACCAATGACGAGACGTGGAAGGGTTTCTGGGATAGCCCCTCCAAGGGGTGGAAGAGGGAGTTGTCGCTCAAGGGCGCGGAACATGTTACGTTCTCGGATTTCGCCCCGCTTGTCGAGGTACTCGGGCTGAAGAATCTGTTCCCGAAGGAAGACATAGAGGGGGTCGTTGGCACTATCGGGGGTCTGAGGGCTATGACAATACAGAGGGTTTACCTCAAGGCGTTCTTCGATAAAGTTCTCGAACACTGTAAGGGGGACCTGTTTAATGGGACTAATCCGAATTACCCGGAGGTTTCTTTCATTTGAGCCGCGGGTTTTCTATTTGCCCTTAGCAGCATCGCTTGGTGTGTTATTGTGGGAGAGGAGGAATGAAGTGGGATTGGGAATGGAGGGCCGATATTAGATTGTATTGCTCGAATTAATGCTCTATCTATCTAGTGTTAGTTAAACGAAAGAGAGAGAAGATTAATGCTAATTCTTACTATCGTGGTAAAATGTCGTAGTGTGCTATCCATTAGGTAGTCTGAAACAGTTAAATTTGCTGTTAGGCACACTAAGCCTAGGGCGGTTCAAGCTGTGTGATTTGCTGAGGATATTTAAGCTCACCCCCAAGTGCTGAATCGTTCGGGTATGGAGGAGGCAGAAAAATCAGACTCTCTGACAAAGAATAGCTAGCTATTGACGAATTTTGCCTTATCACGCTTGACGACGAATCCGACTGTTTCAGACAGCCCAAGGGATAAGGGCAGGGGGCTGGAGGTGCTCGAGGAGAAGGGAAAGAGGGAAGGAAAACTAGCGTTGCGAGCGACAACATGTGCCATCCATAAACTCGAGTTGCGATTTCTGCTCAGGCTCCCGGAGTTAATCCCCCTTAATGATGCGCCACATCCAGAATCGGTTTCGTATAATCGACAGCGTTTCTTCGAGTACCACACACTATCCCCCTCTCAGGCACAGACTTCTACCGTGTCTGACTGAGTCGTGCAAAAAGCGTCACCGATCGAGAGCATGACATTGGTGCAAATGCTCACTTGTTTGCGTTTGCCGTGCTTGGGCAATGTTCAAGTGCAGGGGAAGGGCTAAATTTGGTGGGGAACACCTTGCGAGGTTCTATAGAGATCCTCTCGTACTGAGGTCAGATGCGTCGGGACAGGATTGGAAGGAACCCAAGATTGTTCGGAAGTGGTACCAAAATGGCAGATGGACGCCCTTCGAGTGATTAAGTGTGATCTTCGGTTCCGGAAGTTCGTGTTGAATTGGTTCTTTGTGGTAGGATTGTGGTGAATAGAGCGGCGGTCTAGTCGGTGGTGTTGATAGTGGGGTTTGTTCTTGCGCCTCCCAATATAATTGTGCTAGAGAAGACCGCTAAATTAGGAGGCTGGATACCTTATATCTAGAGCAATCCTAACCTGCCTCTTACTAATCGTCGGCGCGTAATAGGCCTTAGAGTTCTCGGGGTATTTCACCACTCTTTGCCCTAGGTTCTGTGGCATGGCATTTGCGCTTCGTTTTAAGAAGTAGATTTCGAGTCACTCGCGGTTTGTGGATTGAGGGCAACGGGACGATCGGGCGCGCAATTCAACAACCTCCCGAAGATGGCACGATGCGTAATCCTTCAAGTCTAGGGATCAATGCCGTTTAGTTCTAGAATGATCTGTTAGTATTTTAGGCTCCTAGTAATGGGCTTGGGGGTAGCTACTTGATATGATGTAACTTACTGCTTATAATAGCTCTAAATATTTCCTAGACGGAATTATTACTTGGCAAATTGCGACACCGCTCAGTCGCCATGGGTGAAATATCCTACTTTAATAATGTAGCAAGGGAGCAGATATTGCGCTATTACCCATCATCGGCCCATCTGAGAATTTTGTAGGAGTTGGGAGAACATGGAGTGCTTTCGTACACATTCTGGCATGTAAACCACTTTTGCGGTATACAATGCTGAACGGTCGTGGTATTTGCAATTTGAATTTGCGAATGTGCAAGCGCTTTTCGCGTAATATGACGAGTGATTGGAAACCGGATTAATCGCGCAAGACGGCAGAGATATGGGCCAGAACTGAGTACAATCGAGGGCTAATACTCGTTCAATAAAAAAATGGCTGGATTGGAAATTTTTCCGAGTGCTCGGCTGCATTTCAGCTACGATATCCCCTTGATATTGCATAGAAGCTACGAGTACTCGTAATGTCCTGACATTTGTGAACACAACTGCTATTGCATAACGCCAAAATTCAGCTTTTTTGCGCGGATCTTGGCATCATGCAATAGCAGTCGTGTTCACAAACGTCAGGACATTACGAGTACTAGATTATACAGCAGCAGCAGCAGACATGGGCCAGTGAAATCCTAGCCTGTATGCAGGCATATTGGGGAAACCCTCTCGCGTCCTGCAACAAGCACCACATTTCTAACATATTCATACGTTGGACAAATCCCTATCTCAATATGCCCCCGGGATGAACTTAGTCAAACCCAGCCTATGAGCAGATGTTATTCGAAGAGTTTGAGGGCGAAAGAGACTGATAGCAAGCACATTACCCACGCTGCTTGCTACGATGTTATGTATAGGTGTACTGGGGGGGTTCATTAAAAACCGGAAAACTATTTCTGCTGATCCCATACAATTCTCTGTAGAAACAAAGGTTGTGTTTTCCTGTTTTCAATGACCTCCCGAGCACGCTTGATGTGGGTTACCTCAGAATCAGTGCTACTACCGGAGAAAAAATACTGCCCTGTTCCCGAAATCTCAAACTCTACTCGTAATTGAACGAAGTTTGTGAGCACGACCACTGTTGCGTGACACTGGAATCTAAGCAAAAAAGCTAAATTTTAGAGATACAACAGCAGGCGTACTCACAAATATCGTTTAATTACGAGGAGAGTGCGTTAATACTACTCCAGCAGGATGTGCAAGTACTCGAGTACGGGCACAATAAACCTACTGTTACCCATCGCCCCAGAGCAGAACATATCAAGGTCACAGCTAATCTCGTCCTCAGTTCAACAAACCAATCGAACAAGCCAAAAATGTATGTACTCTACTGCGACGTCTCACCACATACACTAACAAGCACATTGAAGCACTGCAACATGTTCGCCCCATCAAAGCATTCCACCTCGCCTCACTTCATGTAGCTCTAGCACTGCTAAGTACGAGCATTGCTCTTCTTGCTTGGGCCTACCAACGAACATAACTTGGATCGATGTATCACACTCGTAATGTAGTGCCGTTTTCGTCGGATGAGATGCTCTTGCACGCTGTACCTCCAAAAGTCAGGCCGACCCTCGGGGCTTCTGGTAGCACGCAATAACTTCGTCTGCGTTCGTGACCTCACACTCGAGCTGAATGGAGCGATAGCATCACCATTTGGGGAAAATATCGATTAACTCCTTTGGGTTATAAATTCCATTGGCTAGGTCACCGCCGAGTCACCAAAACCATACCTTTACGAGTCTAGTCCCCGGAGATCAGAGGGTAGAATACGCACTTACGGATCGTGAAATCCGGAGACTAGCGAAGGGATAGAGGCCCTTTTCACAAAGACCCCGACATTACCGGTAATGGCCAGCCTCCTACGGTTTCTCGATCGCAAACCAGGCTTTGCCCACTACCTGGCATAGGAAAAACCTGCTTGGCGGGATGGCTGAGGTGAAACTGTCAAATGCATCAGAAACAAGCCTAGAGTCCACTGAATGGTATCATAAGTTGTTAGAGATGGGGATCGCCCGAGAGGATCACCCGAGAGGGGGGGGGGAAAGGGGTTGATTCTCATGGTGAGTAAGTTGATTCTAATGAAGCTTAGTAGAGTAGGAGTAGCTCTGGAGTAATTTTTAAAGTACGGCATCTCGCCATTGACTGAGCTGGCTGCTTCCAATCCAGCAAAAATTCCACAGCCTCTCTCGAGCGGTTCCTTTTCGCCTACCCTAATTGATCTTTTGCATCCTCCTCCTCCTCAAAAACTTATTCTGCTATCAATCTCCTTCAAGCCTATTCCCCTACAGCCACCTTAGGACCTGCTGTCGTATCAATTTCTCCTCCTCGTCCTCCTCCTCCTCCTTGTAATTGCAATGACATCAATGGAGTCATTACCAGGAGAAATTGTGGTCCTCATAGCCAAGCAAGCCCCCCCGAGAGATATCAACTCCTTACTTCGAACAAATCGCGCCTTCTCGGCCCTCCTCAGGACCACCCTCCTAGACAGCGCTGTGGATAGAGATCATCCGGAAATTGCTCAACGGGCCCTCCAGGCGTTCGCCTACCGCGGAGACGACGAATCAGTCCTCCGCCTGTTTCGCCGTGGCGCCCTGACCGTCATCGGGGAGGACCGAGTGCTCCACGAAGCGATAGAGAAAGGACCCGAAAATGTGGTCTGCAACCTCTGGCGCAACGGGGCCAAGATATTAAGCCGGGGCGACCAAGAGCGCACGCCGATAATGATAGCAGCGAAGCAAGGCTACACCGAAGCCGTTCGTATGATGATGGAGTTCGATGGGTTCGATATAAACGAACAAGACCAATGGCTACGCACAGCACTCTACACAGCCGTCTGTGAAGGGAACGAGAGCACAGTGGAAATGTTGATGTCACACCCAGGCATCGACCCGAACACGACCGACCAATTCGGCGATGCACCACTGCATGTAGCGGCGGAGTGCGGGTGGAGCAATATCACCAGACTCCTCCTATCCAACCGGAGGACACTCATCAACGCGAAGGACGCCCGCGGCATGGCGCCACTCCATATCGCCGTCAGCCTAGACCACCTGGAGGTGGTGGAATTGCTACTCCGAGACCCCCGACTAAAGATCAACGAGCGCGAGCAGCGCAACTACACGCCATTACACATGGCCGCAATCCAGGGGCAAAGGCAGATGGTGCACGCGCTCCTCCAGCACCCGGACATTCGCACCAATCTCTCCAACGACCCCCCGCCTCAGACGCAAAGCGTCCTCGAGCCGAGCATTAGCCACGATTGGGTCCACACACCACCGCACGTCACCGCCGTAGTGCAAAGCTACGACGAGATCATATTGAACGCGGCAAATGACGAGAGGTCTGACACGGGCGGCACGAATTTCCTTAGTAATACCCCAGTACACATGGCCGCTTGCCACTATAGCAGCATTATACTCTTCCTCGTTCCCCAGATCATCAAGGCCGAAGCCAATAGCGATAGCAGCGCCATAGCTTTGGCCAAGCGATGGGCATACGACGCTGAGATAAGTCAGGCCATCATAGACCATGCAAACGAGAGATCGGGTGCTAGCGTCAAGAGGGAACTTGATGTCTACATGCAAGTGCGCCCGAATAAGAGGGCGAGGAAAGGCGCGAGCGAGTGAGTGAGAATGCTAGCTTTGGGGACCCTTGCTTTTTTTCATTTTTATCCATTCCATTCCATTCAAAATCTTCCGAACTCTTCTTCCCACATTCTTGTCTTTTTTTTTTTTTTTTTTTTCATTTCTTCCATTTCTTTTTTTTCATTCATTTTTTTTCCTTTTCACACCCTTCTATTATATACCTATTCTTACCCTCACCCTTCCTTCCTTCCTTCCTTCCTTCCTTTATTTTTCTCTCCTCAAATACATACATTACGCTTCACAGATAATACGGAATTATATACAAGGTTATCCGAACCAGAGCATAATGGTACTACAACTGTGCCGTAGCGTATAAATAGCCATGATAGTGCATAAAACTTCAAATAGTCGACAGCATACTTAATTTGGACATAATAGTTAGCTTTC
>Ga0307507_10007085_pt1 | contig 16595 bp, 21 predicted proteins | sample 7_EM_MG_FD_207223 | JGI IMG/M metagenome (GOLD analysis project Ga0307507, IMG submission 207223) | Populus trichocarpa ectomycorrhiza microbial communities from riparian zone in the Pacific Northwest, United States - 7_EM | ecosystem: Host-associated > Plants > Roots > Unclassified | place...
GGGTACCAGACTTTATCGTGTTCTTGTGAGTAGCCTTTCCACTTGGCTCGGGATTGGAGCTTGTTGTACTGGAGTCGAGAGTCAATGATCTCGTCGAGTTGGTATTCGTCTTCTGCTTCTATCTGAATAGTAGGCGGGGGTTCTTTGATCTGTGAGGGGACTCGGTTGTCTTGGTAAGGTTCGAGGAGGGAGATATGGAATGTGTTGTGTATGGCCATTGAGGGTGGTAAGGCCAGCTTATATGCGCTTGTTCCAATCTTTGCCAAGATTTTAAATTGTCCGATTTTCTTGTAGTCCAGTTTCTTCGATGGTCTTGTGGTCTTGATGTTCCGTGGCAGCAACAACACCATATCTCCTGATTGTAAGTTCGGATCGGGTTTTCTGTGTAGATCGTAGTATTCTTTTTGTCGTAATTGCGGGGCCACTATCTCGTTTCTTAATGACTCATGTAAATGACTCATTTCTTCTGTTTTCGTTTGCCTTCCTTGGATCAGATGACCGATCATCTCGTATTCGGGGTGGATCCCGTAATTTGCAAAGAATGCGGTGTTCTTGATGGTTTCTTGATATCCATTGTTGTACGCGAATTCTGCAAGTGGTAGGTTACCACACCAATCGTCCTGTTGATAATTGATGTATGCGCGGAGATATTGTTCCAATATTGAATTGGTTCTTTCGGTTTGTCCATCTGTTTGTGGATGGAAAGCCGTGCTGAGTCTTCGTTCGATTCCTAATCTCCCTGTGGTTTCTTTCCATATGTCTGAGGTAAATAGCTTCCCCCTGTCCGTGATGATATCGTGTGGTAGGCCGTGTAGCCTGACTATCTCCTTCATGAAGATATTGGCGAACTGCCGTGCGTCCAGGTCCTTTGAGCATGGAATGAAATGGCTCATTTTTGTCAGCCGATCGATGACCACTAGTATGGTGTCATATCCTTCTGATTTCGGCAGGTCTGTGATGAAGTCCATAGCGATTGCTTTCCATGGTCGATCGGGGGCCTCTTTTGATTGTAGTAATCCGTAGGGTGCATGTCGGACCATCTTGGTCCTTTGACATGTGTCGCAATTTTTTATGAATCTTTTGATATCTTCTCTTATCTTTGGCCAATAATATCGTCGGCTGATGAGTTCGGTAGTTTTTGCTGTTCCGCCATGTCCCACTTGTGGGGGTTCATGCTGTTTAGCGATAAGAGTGGTTCGTATCCCTTCGTCCTTTGGTATCCATACCTTTCCTTGATACCATAAGAGGCCGTCCTTCCATTGACATAGCCCTAGCGCTATTCCTTTCATTTCTTTTCTCCCTTCGTCCAAGCTTCTCTTGATGTCTTGAACCTCTTTGTCGACGCTGCTCGCCTTTTGTATCCCTCCTTCGTCCTTGTCCTGGAATTCTGTTGTTTCCAATACGTCGAGTTTGATTTCTTCGGTTTCTGGGATATCCCAGTATCGTTCTTTTGGCAGCAGGATTCCCACGTTTCGAGTGAGTCTCTTGTCTCCTGCTGTGGGTAGGTCTCCCGCTCTTCGTTTGAGGGCGTCTGGCTTTCCTCCTTCTCTTCCTGGTTGGTATTCGATTTTGAAGTTGTATTGACTTAGTTCTTGCATCCATCGTGCTTGTCGCTCGTTTAGTTCCTTGGTCGTCATGAAGGTGACTAGGTTCTTGTGGTCTGTGAGGACCCGTATTGGTTTGGGGTTTCCTATCGTGTATCTTTTCCATTCGTGGAATGCCTGAACTATCGACGGTAGTTCTTTATCGCGTATGTCCTAATTGCATTCTGCGTTTGACATTGTCTTGGATCGGTACGCAACTCGTCTCCATTTTCCGTCCTGGCATTGTTGAGACAGTATACCGGAACAGACGCATTTCGAGGCCTCTGTTTCGATTTTGGTCCCTGCGAGGGGGTCGAAGTATACCAGTACTGGTGCCGTGGTGAGTTTTGTCCTTAATTCGTCGAACCCTTGGTGTTCTTTGTCTCCCCACTCCCAGTTGCCGATGCATTCCTTCTTCGTTCTTGCGTATAGTGGTCTGGCTATTCGGCTGAATCCTTCTATAAATCGTCGGTAAAAGTTGCAAAAACCTAGGAAGCATTGTATTTCCTTGATTGTTTTGGGGGTCGTCTAGTCCCATATGGCTTGTGTCTTGACTGGGTCTGTCTTGACCCCTTCTTGTCCGATGATAAATCCTAGATATTCTGTTTCGTTTTGGTGAAACTCCCATTTGGATGGTTTGACCTTTATCCCTGATTTTTGTATTGCTTCGAGGATGTTGCTGACGTCTTTTCGGTGTTGTTGTAGTGTGTTTGAATATATGAGTACATCATCCAGGTAGACGATGCAACACATGTCGATGTGTTCCATAAGGACCTCATTGATCCATCGTTGGAACGCTGCTAGTGCGTTGCATAGTCCAAAGGGCATGACTAGGTATTCATAAGTTCCTAGTTTCGTTGAAAATGTTGTCTTCCATTCGTCTCCTTCTCTGATTTGGATGTTGTGGTAGGCGTCCTTGATATCCAGCTTGGTGAAGTATTTGGCTCCTCCTAGTGTGTCCAGTGCCTCACTAATGAGCGGCAGCGGGTGTCGATCCTTCTTGGTGACTTCGTTGAGCGCCCGATAATCAGCGCATAGTCTGAGTTCGCCGTCTTTTTTCTTGACAAACATGATCGGCGATGCCCTTCCTGACTTCACCCTTCGAATCCATCCTCGGTCCTCATTTTGTTTGATGTATCGGTGTAGCTCCTCCAGTTGGTCGTAACTGAGGGCGTATATCTTCTTGATGGCTACCGTTTTTCCTTCTTCCAGGTCAATTCCTAAATCGATACCTGGTCGGTGAGGTGGCGTTGTCGTTTTTTCTCCTTTTTCAAACACATCTAGTAGGTGATGAGATTCTTGGGGAACCGTGTCCCTAATATCCTGGTCCTGATTGTTTTTCTTGTTTCTTATCGCCAGCTCGGTGCTGATATTGATTGCTTCAAGCTGAATTTCGCTGTCGATCTCATCCCATCATAGAATGCCCGTCGTTTCTCCACGTCGGTAGAACTGTCCAAAAGCTCTTGCCGATATTTCAGTGATCTCCATATGTGTTTTGGCCTTCTGGCCCATGACCTTTTGGTCCATGGTGGTGTCTGAGCTTCCAAACCCCTGATCTCCTCTCTCGGTATCGTCTAACTAAGTTATTTCTTGTAGTTCTCTGTTGTCGATTTGTTCGATGATCAGTTGTGCGATCCGTACCCCTTTTTCCACTCGGTATGGTTGGTCTCCTAGGTTGGCTATGACCACCTTCACTTCTCCTCTGTAGTCGGAGTCTATCACACCTGCATTTGTCATGAGTCGGTGTTTGACTGCTAGACTGCTTCGTGGTGCAATTCGTCCATAGGTGTTGTAAGGTAATCCAATACCTATCCCCGTCCCAACAATTGCTTGTCCTCAGGCAGGCACGTCGGTTCCTTCGTTAGCGTACAGGTCGTGTCCTGCCGCTCCTGCTGTTCCCTTCATAGGCACACTGGCCTCAGTGGATAGCTTCTTAATTCTGACACTCTGGTCATTGGCCGTCGGGCCATTCTTGGTTGTCGGACCTTTCTTGGTCTGGACCTTGGAGAATCTGGTGATGAGATTCTCTTCCCGAGCTTTATCTTCGGGTACCGCATATGCAACGGGCGAACTTTTGAGACACCAAGTCCTACATCGTTCGCTGTTGAATGTGATCCTTTTGTCGTTCCAATCGATTGTTGGATTGTGTTCACTTAACCATGGCATCCCGAGGATGACCTCCTGGTTTTGGAGATTCGCCACTTGGAAGGTTGCCAATTCCCTATGGCTACTAATGTCCATAGGTACTTTCGTCATATGGGTAACAGGGCCCATAGCGCTTGGTTTTCCGTCCTCAAGGTAAATCTCCCTGGGGTTTTTTACTTTGATCATCTTGATCCCGTGTTTGTCGCAGACTTCGCTGTCTATGAAGTCTTCTGTTGCTCCTGAGTCAACCCTGGCGTTGATAGTGACTGACTCTTTTTTGCCGTGGAGTTGTATTTTGACCATAATGTGGTCATTGTCGTTTTCGAGTGTATCTGTGTAGTTGAGTGCCGCGTAGTAGTTCTCCATGATGATGGGTTTTCGTTCAGGTCTGTCCCTCAGCCCATCTCTTCCTGGGGACAGTCGTCATTTCCCGACTGTTCGGGTTCCTGTTCGACCTCGATTTCCCTAATCTTCGGTCTGGTTTGCCAAGGGGCGGTTTTCTTCGCGGGTTGCCAGCTCCTGGGTTGCGCGTTGAATGTTTTGGGTCCACCTTTTTTCGGGCAGCTTCGGGCTAGGTGTCCGGGTTGTGCACATTTGAGACATAGTTGTTCTTGTATTCTTCTTTGGAATTCTTCCCTTGAGATGTTGAATCTCGGTCGGCTCCTAGTTGCGTCTAGTTCCATGGGGTCGCCGTAATTCTGGTTCCCATTATTTATGGGTCGATATGTCCCATCTGGGTTTCGTGGTATCGTGGTCTCCCGTGGGCTGTTTTTCGCGGAGGGCGATTCTTGGATATATCTGACCGTCGCAAGTTTGGTTTCCTTACCGATTGCCCATTGGACTAGGGCTTCGAGGTCCTCGTATTCCTCGCTACTGGCTCCCCAGGCGTTCTGTAATTCTGCGATCATTCCTCCTAGAAGCAGTTCTCCACCAGTGGAATCGTCCAGCTCGGCTTCGCTAGCCACGAGGCAGAATTCGTTCCAGTATTCAGCGACTGATCATTTGCCTTGTTTCATTTTCTTCAGTCTGATTCTTGCTTCTCCCTTGACGTCGATCACACCAAATTGTCTTTCTAATTCTGCCTTGAATCCCGCCCAATTGTCCCATGTTGGGGTGATTCTTTCTTCTGCGTAAGGTGTGATCCAGGTTCCCGCGTCGTCCCTTAGGAGGCTTGTTGCATAGAGGATTTTTCCTCATCATATCTGTTTTGCCATCCTACCGTCCGGTAGTATACTATGAGTTGGGCTAGCCAACCTCGTAATTTGTGTCGTTCTCCTCGGTAAACCTCGGGTTCCTTGGCCTTGGGTTTCCTGGTTCCTCTGCTTAAGGATCTGACGATTTGTCTCATCTTCTCAGGATTCAGGATCGGGGTTGCCTCTGAGGAGGTTGCTCCCCCTTGTTCTGTTGTAGCCGCCATCGTGTTTCGTCGTGTCCTTCCTCGTTCTTCTTTTTCTTCTGATCCGATTGGTGATGGTGGCTCTGGTGTTGTAGGGCTTGGTGCCCTCTATTCCGTTAAGGCTCTTTCAAGTCCTTCTCCTAGTGATGAAAGGTCGAGATTTTGTGCTAGGGGGTCAATGTCGTTTTTGTTGTTGGTCTCCGTTTTGTCTGTTTGTTAGGTGCTGCTGGTTGACGCAATCAAATGTTACAATCCTCTCCTCTCTGGGTGATACTTGCAGCAGGTAACGGATAGTTCGCTAACGATCCCTTCTTCCTTGCCCAATAGCTGTTGTGATAGCTAAGTCTGTTGACTCCTATCTAGCAACGTTGATCGCTAGGCTCATATGAGACAGTCGTGTCTCGATTTCCCGAAAGCGTGATAAGTAAAGATCTTTGTATTGAAAATATAGTGTATGAAAGAACTTAGATGGTTGCGTGAAGAACCCAAATCTCATGCCTTTTTTTTTCTCTTTTTTTTTTATGTCTTTTTTTTTTTTATGTTTTAAATTTTGTTTCTAGCTGAGGCCGAAGGCCGAAGCAATAAGTACAAAAACAGCATGTAACCGCGAAGGCTATGGCCGCAACAAACTTCCACCCCGTCCAACCCATCGTCGAGGCGGTGGAAACCGTGGGAGAAAAAACCGCTGGTCTAAAACCCGCACCAAGCGCCCGGGCGCTGAACACTGCAACAAAATATACATGAAACTCGCAACCAAAAGAAAGCATCTACAGAAAACCCAAGAAAAACCCAACAGTGAGAAAAACCAAAAAAACCGAAATCCGTAGAAGAAGCACCAGAGAAAGCCCATCCGCCGCGAAGGCCTTTAACGATCCCCAACTGCAAGCATCATCGAACACAACCTCGCTCGAGAGTAATAGTACCAGGGCCATATAGACCGGGCCGCGGGGCTGATGGCCGAACGTGTGGTGGGTTAGGCTGAGGGAGTCCACGAGTCCTAGGAGGAAGCGAGGTGAATGGTGGCCGGACGCCAAGGCAACCGAGCTGGGTGGGGGGTGTTGGCTGTAACCGAGCCACGGGACGAAGACCAGGTGAGTGAGAAAAGAGGTTTGCCCAATCGAGTAGAAGTACGAGGGAGGCAGGACCGAAACGAGATCACGACTTTTCGATGATGCCGACCGTATCAAACAGCGATCCAAGGAGATAATGCAATACCAGGGAGCAGAGCCACCGGGGCCCCTACTTCGACGATAAGCCGAGACTGGGACCGACCCATTGACGAGAGAAAGGGGTTGCCGTCCGTGCAAATACTAAGCGAGGCAGCGAAACAAGTGCGGAGAGGGGATGGAGTAGAGCCAAACGACCCCTAGAAACAAGTACGCCAGGGCCCAAGGACATGATGAGGGAAGTAAGGCGGGAGAGGGAGATTGCAGCGCACAGAGAGTGCGGATGCAGCTCACTGAGAGTGCGGTGGTGGTGGGTGTTGACGATGAAATCTCATGGTGTTGATATTGCAATCGCCGGAGGTGGAGAGGAGATCGTTCGTGCCCCCAAATCTCATGCCCCGAAGGGGCCCTTATATAGGGGTTCTTCCCTCAACCCTAACCCTGCGTGACTCATACTCCTGCGTCACGCGACTCATGACTCATAATGAGTCATAGTGTGAAATCCATCAGCTGTCTCGTCCGAGTCAGCTGCGCCCTTTCTCGCAACCAATCAAAACTCATAAAACAAGTCATGTGCCCTGACAGGGTCACATGCGTGAGACCCATGACTCATAACTATGAGTCATGTGCGAAATACATAAACCACAAGACCACAATCGTGCGTCATGTCAAATATCAACCAATAACAATCAACCAATGACACGCTATTGCGTCGTCATGTGAAAACCTATGAGTCAACTGATCTCATAGTGTGAAAGATAACAAACCAATGACTAATAACTATTAGTCATGGGAGAGTCTGCCTTGCTTAGTCACAATTTGTGACATGAGGCCAGAGTGCCCAAAAAGGGATCAGCAAGGGCGGCAGGACACGACCCGTACGCAAACGAAGGAACCGATGTTCCTGCCAGAGGGCAAGCAATTGTTGGGACGGGGATAGGTATTGGATTACCTCACAACACCTATGGACGAATTGCACCACGAAGCAGTCTAGCAGTCAAACACAGACTCATGACAAATGCGGGTGTGATAGACTCCGACTAAAGAGGGGAAGTGACGGTGGTTCTAGCCAACCTAGGAGACCAACCATACCGAGTGGAAAAAGGAGACCGGATCGCACAACTAATCATTGAAAAAATCGACAACCTGGTATTACAAGAAGTAACCCAGTTGGACAATACCAAAAGAGGGGATCAAGGATTTGGGAGCTCCAACACCACCATGAACCAAGAGGTCAAGGACCAGAGTGTCAAACCACCAATAGAAATCAATGAGATATCAGCAAGAGCCTTCGGACAGTTCTACCGAAGAGGGGAGACAACCGGCATCCTACAATGGGATGAAGTCGACAACGAAATTCAGCTGGAAGGTATCAACATTAGAACAGAGCTGGCGATAAAAAACAACAATATCAACGAAGACCAAGATGTTAGAGAAACGGTTCCACGGGAATACCATCACTTGCTGGATGTGTTCGAAAAAGGGGAAAAAACGACAGTACCGCCATACCGACCAGGCATCGATCTAGGAATCGACCTAGAAGAAGGAAAAACGGTACCCATCAAGACAATATACGCCCTCAGTTACGACGAACTGGAGGAGCTCCATCGAGACATCCAACAGAACGAGAACCAAGGATGGATTCGACGGGTGAAATCAGGAAGGGCATCACCGATCATGTTTGTCAAGAAAATGGACGGCAAACTCAGACTATGCGCCGATTATCAGGCACTCAACGAAGTCACCAAGAAGGATCGACACCCTCTACCGCTCATTAGGGAGGCATTGGACAGACTGGGAGGAGCTAAATACTTCACCAAACTGGATATCAAGGACGCCTACCACAACATTCGAATCAGAGAAGGAGACGAATGGAGGACAACCTTTTCAACAAAACTAGGAACTTACGAATACCTAGTCATGCCCTTTGGACTATGCAACGCACCAGCGGCGTTCCAACAATGGATCAATGAGGTACTTATGGAACACATCGACATGTGTTGCATCGTCTATCTGGATGACGGACTCATATATTCGCCCACCCTACAACAGCACCGAAAAGACGTCAGCAAGATCCTCGAAGCAATATGAAAATCAGGGATGAAGGTCAAACCATCCAAATGCGAATTCCACCAAAACGAAACAGAATATCTAGGATTTATCATTGGACAAGAAGGAGTCAAGACAGACCCAGTTAAGACACAAGCCATCTAGGACTGGACGATGCCCAAAAAAATCAAGGAAATTCAATGCTTCCTAGGTTTCTGCAACTTTTACCGACGATTTATAGAAGGATTCAGTCGAACAGCCAGGCCACTATACGCAAAAAGAAAAAAGGAATGCATCGGCAACTGGGAGTGGGGAGACAAGGAACAAAAGCCATTCGATGAACTAACGACAAAGCTCACCACAGCACCAGTACTGGTCTACTTCGACCCCCTCGCACGGACCAAAATCGAGACAGACGCCTCAAAATACATCTGCTCAGGTATACTCTCACAACAATGCGAGGACGGAAAATGGAGACCAGTGGCGTACCGATCCAAGACAATGTCGGACACCGAATGCAACTACGACATACACGATTAGAAACTACTGGCGATAGTTCAAGCATTCCACGAATGGAAAAGATACACGAGAGGCAACCCCAAACCGATATGGGTTCTCACAGACCACAAGAACTTAGTCACATTCATGACAACGAAGGAACTAAACGAACAACAAGCATGATGGATGCAAGAATTAAGTCAATACAACTTCAAAATCGAATACCGACCAGGAAAGGAAGGAGGAAAGCCAGACGCCCTCACAAGAAGAGAGGGAGACGTACCCACAGCAGGAGACAAGAGACCTACTCGAAACGTGGGAATACTACTGCCAAAAGAACGATACTGGGATATCCTAGAGACCGCAGAAATCAAGCTCGACCTATTGGAAACACCAGAATTCCAAGAGAAGGACAAAGGAGAGATACAAAAGGCGATCTGCGTCGACAACAAGATTCAAGACATCAAGAGAAGCTTGGACGAAGGGAGAAAAGAAATGAAAGGAATAGCGTTGGGACTATGCCAATGGAAGGACGACCTCTTATGGTATCAAGGAAAGATTTGGATACCAAACGACGAAGGGATACGAACAGGTCTTATCACCAAACACCATGACCCTCCACAAGCAGGACACGGAGGTACGGCGAAAACTACCGAACTCATCAACCAACGATACTATTGGCCTAAGATAAGAGAAGATATTAAACGATTGATAAAAATTTGCGACACATGTCAGCGAACCAAGGTGGTCCGACATGCACCCTACGGATTGCTAGAGTCAAATGAGGCCCCGATCGACCATGGAAGTCAATAGCCATGGACTTCATTACGGACCTGCCGAAATCAGACGGTTATGACACCATACTAGTGGTCATCGATCGGCTGAGCAAAATGAGCCATTATATTCCCTGCTCCAAGGACCTCGATGCACGGCAGTTCGCCAACCTCTTCATGAAAGAAATAGTCAGGCTACATGGACTACCACACGATATCATCACCGACAGGGGGACACTATTCACCTCAGACCTATGCAAGGAAACCACGGGGAAATTAGGAATAGAACGGGGGCTCAGCATGGCTTTCCACCCACAAACGGATGGGCAGACCGAAAGGACCAATGCCATATTAGAACAATACCTACGGGCATACATCAATTCTCAACAGGATGATTGGTGTGGTTACCTACCACTAGCCGAATTTGCATACAACAACGGATATCAGGAAACCATCCAGAACACACCCTTCTTTGCAAATTACGGAATCAACCCCGAATACGAGATGATCGGTCATCTGATAGAGGGAAAGCAAAAGGAACCAGATGAAATGACTCGGTTACAGGAGTCATTAAGAAACGAAATGGTCGCTGCGCAACTACGACAAAAAGGATACTAGGATCTACAGAGAAAACCCGATCCGAACCTACAATCAGGGGATAAGGTGTGGTTGCTGCCACGCAATATCAAAACCACAAGACCGTCGAAGAAACTGGACTATAAGAAAATCGGACCATTCAAAATCTTGGCAAAAGTTGGGACAAGCGCATATAAGCTGGCCTTACCACCCTCAATGGCCATACACAACACATTCCATATCTCCCTCCTCGAACCTTACCAAGACAACCGATTCCCCTCACAGATCAAAGAACCCCCTCCTCCTATTGGGATAGAAGGAGGAGACGAATTCGAGCTCGACGAAATCATCGACTCTCGACTCCACTACAACAAGCTCCAATATCAAGCTAAGTGGAAAGGCTACTCACCAGAACACGATAAAGTCTGGTACCCCGCGGAAAACTTCAACAATGCAGAACACACAGTCCAACGATTCCACCGGCGCTACCCAGGAAAGCCCGGAATGGATACACGTCACGATCAACTGATCGTCCTTCGCACCCCCCCCCATCATCAAACAAGAACGACACTCGCACACCCGAGAGAGCGACGCCCAGCGCATTGCCCGCCACACTACTCCAACTAGCCCAGAATACTCGGGAACCCCAAGAAGGGAGGTGGCGCACGCCTCTATGAACTGGACAGACTGCACGGACAACAGATGTCAAATCCATCTCTGCGAAAAACAAGGGTCAGGCTGGTACCCACCATTCACCAGGAGATCGAGAAAACCAAGTGTCATCCACGACCACTACTGGCGACAGGAGATGGAAGCAAACCCGGGAGAGAACTGGGCCCCACAACAGCAACCTCGGAAGAGAAGGGCCAGAAGGGCCCAAGCAGAACTCACGAGCTGGGATCATTGTTTTGACGACAACTGCAAGGAACACCGGCGGGAAAAGTTGGACGCCGGATACTACCCCAGACAAGTGGGAGGAAAAGGGGAACTGTCGAAGAATGACAGAAGGGAACACAAGAAGAGAAGAGCCCTGAGGACACGGCTGGAGCGAGAGGGGAGCGAGAGGGACCGTTGTTCCAGAGGTGGAAGCCCTGGAAAAAACGATCTCGGACCTCTGAAGTCAACTCAACTGCGCCGCCCAAACAATCGTCACAAAAGACAACGACCTGGAACGACTCGATAAGGAGAAGGAAAAACTCCAACAGGCATATAATCGAGTGAAACAGTGGATGCGCCAAATCGGGGGTATGCTGTGGAAGGAAGAAGTCTAGCATCGTGAGACCGATCCAAGAAGGGGAAGGGAGCTAATCTCACAAACGGTGACTAAGCAAGGCAGACTCCCACATGACTAATAGTTATTAGTCATCGGTTGGTTATCTTTCACGCTATGAGATCAGTTGACTCATAGGTTTTCACATGACGACGCAATAGCGTGTCATTGGCTTATTATGATTGGTTGATATTTTGACAGGACGCACAATTGTGGTCATGTGGTTTATGCATCTCACACATGACTCATAGTTATGAGTCATGGGTTTCACGCATGTGACCCCGTCAGGGCACATGACTTGTTTTATGGGTTTTGATTGGTTGGGAGATAGGGCGCAGCTGACTCGGTCGAGTCAGCTGATGGATTTCACACTATGACTCACTAGGAGTCATGAGTCGCGTGACGCGAGACTATGAGTCACGCAGGGTTAGGGTTGAGGGAAGAACCCCTATATAAGGGCACCTTCGGGGCAGGGGATTTGGGTTCTTCACGCAACTATCTAAGTTCTCTCAGACCATATACTTTCAATACAAAGATCTTTATCTATCACGCTTTCGGGAATCAAGACACGACTCTCTTATATGTGCCTAGCAATCAACGTTGCTAGATAGGAGTCAACGGACTTAGCTATCGCAACAGCTATCAGGCTGAAGAAATAATGATCGTTAGAAGACTATCGGTTACCTGCTGCAAGTATCACCCGGAGAGGAGAGGATTGTAACAACAGTGAAAACTCAATACATTAAGCCCAAACAGCCAGAAACCACTCAGAATACCTCGGAAAAAGGATGACAAGGAGGAGAAGATCCAGCAAGCTCTCGATGCTTATGCCGCGGATTCTACACTCTCTGTTCGCAAGCTTGCCGATCTCTACAGAATTCTGAAAACTACTCTTCACAATCGCATTTCAGTGAAGAGTCTCCCAGCAAAGCAGGCTCACGAAGCCAAACAAGTTCTCTCAGCTGCTGAAGAAGCAGCAATCGGTACCTGGATTAAGAAATGGGATGCCTTTGGTTTCCCTTCTCGACGTCGGCATGTTTATCAAATGGTCCAAGGTTTATTAAGAAGCCGAAACTCCTCTGACAACCTTGGGGATCATCGCCTCCAGCGCTTTCTTCGACGACATCCCCATTTGGACTCCAAAGTTGGCAAGACTTTGGATAAGGAAAGAGCTCTTGCAATGGATTTGGACTCCTTTAAGATCCATCTAGATCGCTTTTACCACATCAAATGCAAGTTCCATGTGAGCAACGAGAACACTTGGAATACCAATGAGAAAGGTTTCACAATTGGTATTGGTGGGGCTGGGGTTCTTGTATGTCGTGCCTCTCGCCGCAATCCCAGCATTATCCAAGATGGGGGGCGTGAATGGATCACAGTTGTGAAGGCAATATCTGGTGAAGGAAAGGTATTGGCCCCCTTAATTATCTTCAAGACTGGTGCACACCTCATGGGACATCATACCCATATTGAGATCAAGGAAAAGGAGGATGCATACTTTTCCACTTCCTCCAAAGGATATACCAATACTGAAATCACTTTCAAGTGGTTTCAGGAGGTGTTTGAGCCTTCTACCAGGCTGGCGAATGGCATCGAGGACCATTGTATCCTACTTCTGGACGGACATTCAGCTCATGTTGAAAACTACGACTTCATCAATCATGCTATCAACCACAATATTCACCTGATTTGTCTTCCCTCTCATGCAACCCATGTCTTGCAGCCCCTGGATGTTAGTAGCTTTGGCCCACTTAGCACCTATTACAAGCAGGAGTTGGAAGATCGTGTTTGCCAGCTGGGCCCTTATGGAAAGATCAAGAAAGGTGATGTCTTTCCAATGTTGCAAAGAGCCCGTCTCACGACCTTTACCAAAGACAACATCCTATCTGCCAGGAGAGCCTGTGGTCTTATCCCCTTTAGCCGAGAGAGAATTCTTAATGATCCTGTTCTTCAAGCGAAAATGGCGCCTAGGACTCTGCTTTCTGCTCGTCGTCCTGGTCTCAGACTTGTTTCTAGTCACTTGGATACTGCTCCTGACCTTGATAAAATTGAAGTCGAGGATAAGAATATCCCACTCACTCCAGCCAACCAGTCTGTCAAGGAGTTACTCTCACGTTGTATTAAACAAGCAAGGTTATCTGATGCAGAGAAGACAATCACAGAAGAGGAGGCCCATGCAGCCAAGCACTTGCTAAAGCCTGCAAAGGCTGATCGCTGGCAGCTTCCAGGTGGGCTTTTGCTTGACTTCAAGCAGTTGGCCAAACTGTATCGGAAGCGCGAAGAACAGGACAAAAAGAAAGCAGAGGCTGCTCAGAAGTGCCAGGCAAAGAGGTCAGCAACAAAGAGTACAATTGCAGCTGGCTCCAAGAGGCGAAAGGTATCAAAGAGGCAGAGAGAGCTTGATCAGGAGTCCAATGGGGGAAGATTCTGATACTCTGGGGTCGACTGGCATTGATGAGGTAAGCGATGATGAAGTTGTTGCTCAGGTATATCACACTTGATAAATAATTACCATTGTTTAAACTAACGACTTGGGACTTGTAGGATTCCAATCAACTAGCAGCTACTCTCCAATCAAGGTCCAAACCTCAGCGTACCTGTGCCAGGAAACCAAATAATTTTACAATTTTTTCTTCTAATTTGGCGCCTCAATAGCTAAACCTGTTGACAATTATTGGTATTTTGACTAAATGTATGATAGTTTCAGTACTGGTTGTTTGATGAACCTGTAATTTTTACAGTGAATTTAAAAGCCTCTGGGGATTCTAAATACAAAATTTGATGTGATTCTGGGCACTGTGCATTGTTCTGTTTAAGTTCTTTTACATCAAATCTATAATTGAAAAAGTGTCCCATTACTATGACACGTCCCATAACTAGGTAAAATACGTTACCTAGCATTGAGGGATGAGGCTGAAATTATGAACCAATTAGGAAAACCTCTTTTTTGCTCAAATTATGTCATGGTATGTAGCCCTCCTATCCCGTGCTTTTGTTTGAGGCAAAAAAAGCAAAGTTAGTTAACTACGGTAGATTGTGTGGCTTGCGCAAGAACCCGGGAGAAATAATCGCATTATCCAGAAATTTCTCCCCTAGGACCCCACATCATGTGTTTTGCAAAACAGCCACTGTAACATAGACATTGCCTCATAGCGCTAACTATCATACCGGTAAATAGAGTTCATATCCCTTCGAGAGGTGAAAACAATGAAATTTGGTACCGGTACTGTACTGTACAGCAAAGGGTTGCGCAATCCGCAGTGGCTTTGCCATTTTTTTGACCTGTGGCTAAATGGTTCAGCCACTCGCTGATCCTGTGGCCAAGTGACTGCTGATATCGTACTCGAGTAGACTACTAACTTTCGTCATTTCACCCCTCAAGGGGATAGCTTTCCCATAATTTAGCTGACAAGAGTCCCTAAAAGCTTTACTAAAGTGACCAACTTAGCGAGCACATTCTACGAGGCCGGGTTCTAATGAAATACTTGCCCCAGACGTGCGAGTCAGTAGTAATTGAGTTAATTTGAGAATTGGCATCCTAGCCTAACAAAGTCAGCCCCATAGCCCTATCCATGGCACGCGTTCCCACTCTCAATTCCCTCTCCTTTGTCTCCATAGACTACCACATAAGCCCAACTCAGGTAACCTACAGTACCTAGCTAAAGTTCCTTCACACCAGGACAACCCACCGCCAAGACTCTTAGCTCATCTCCTGCGTTTCATCTCATTGTTATTGGGGCAATACCGGGTGATTCCTGTTGGAAGCAGGAAAAATATTACCGCAGCACCGGAATCCAGTCTTATGCAATAGGATCGCCCGCTACCAATCACCCTACATCCGTCTCGCGGCTGATTCCAGCTGGTTGCACAGACCGGTTGCTCAAGCAAGCGCGATTAGCGAGGTCGAAGCAAAAAAAAAAAAAAAAAATACACTTCTGGCCTCCTTCCAAAGTACCAGTAAAATCTGAGATTAGCGAACTGCTGTTGGTGATAAACGCCTAGCGCACTGTTGCGGTACCGATCCAAGCCTACATCCAGCTCCCGACAGAGACTGTACAAGTACTGTCCAAGCAGTGGGCCATATGTGACTACCACGGTAAGTTAACTCATCTATTAGACTCTCTGAGAAGGATACAGTACCGGTACTTGTATAAGACTTACTCAAACTTACTCCCAATATTCATATGGGAGTCTTCGCACGCACAGGAGACAAGGACTTGGCTGCAACTACTAACCGAAATCAAAATTACTAGGGCAGGCTGCCGCCGAATCAGGATAAGAAAGGGCTGTACCCAAACGGCTGGTCGGAAGAGGCACCGGCGGACTGCAGTCTCCGGTAGAAAAAATCGGAAAACGTGGAACTGAAAAGTTAGAAACATGGTTGCCCAACTCGCCCGAGCACGTCAAAGAGCCCAATCAAAACTCCTGAGGCCCGATCCCTGTTTTCCGTTTCTTTTTTTGCCACAAGTCGTATTCCTATCCCAACAAAAAAATATAAGGATAAGAGGGTTCCGCAGGAGGGTCTATCAGTTGAATTAACGTATTCCACGGCATAGCGAATGCCCTTCATCGTGAGCCATATGCAGATTTAAGCGATACAATTGATTGAATATCAGTCGAAATCGTAATGGTGGCTATTGTTTGGGTGCATGGCTCCTATGGAATATGCTATCCCTTACCTCGTAATCACGGCCAGCGCTAGATGCTTCTACTAGCTTATTTGGGTAATCGTGATAGGAAAAGCGTTGTTTCAGAAGTGGTGTAGTGCTCAGAATACACATAATCAGTACTTTTCAGCATTGCCATGACAGAAACAGGAGTGGCCGCGTAGATTTGCTCCCAGATACTAAAATAGGCTAATGTTCGACATCCAGAACGAGGCTAGCTCGGAGATAAGGTTGTGATGGGCACCGGAAAAATACCCAGCCGTGAACCGACCGCACTTCGCAGCACGCTACGCAGCCATGAATTTCGGCCACAAGGTACTTGGGGTGAGCAAAATAATCCGGTTGCCAATTTTTGTTTTTTGTTAAATCCTAGAATTTATTTGCTTAAAGGTGCAAACCTCCGCTTTAAAGGCCAGTATCACTGTAAAGACAAATACAAGCCCCCGTTTTGAGCCTGAGCTATGTCGGTCAA
>Ga0307507_10007086_pt1 | contig 16593 bp, 3 predicted proteins | sample 7_EM_MG_FD_207223 | JGI IMG/M metagenome (GOLD analysis project Ga0307507, IMG submission 207223) | Populus trichocarpa ectomycorrhiza microbial communities from riparian zone in the Pacific Northwest, United States - 7_EM | ecosystem: Host-associated > Plants > Roots > Unclassified | place...
TTTTAATTACTACCTAGATCCTTTCTAGTCTTTAGTTAATTTCCTTAGGGGTGGCTAATAAGCCTTACTTATTTAGTATTAGGTGGATTTCTTCTAGGTCTTAAAGTTATTGTTTAACTATATTAAGGAAACTATCTATTTTGAGCTTCCTTATTGCGTATCTTTTACTATTTAGTTGCGCCTTAATATCTAAATCTAGCTATATTTAGATAGGGATATGGTCTAAGGTAAGTGCCTATTCTTCTTTAGGGATATACCTTTTAAGTCTCTGGTATAGGCCATCATCTATAAATATAAGGTTAATTGTACTTTTAGCGGTGCCTTATTACCACGTAATTGCTCCTAGGGGAGTGGCCAGCTTAAGGCCCTAGATGTCTATAGCTCTTAGTAGGCACTCTACCTATTATTTAGCAGCGATATAGATACCCCCCCACCACGGGTAGTAGAGGTTTATATCTCCTAATAGGATAGACTCTGTGCCTTTAGTTTTTAGTAAGCTTATTACTAATATAATATTCTCTATTTATGGGACCCCTTTAACCCTAGGGTTATATACATTAATAATTTATACCGGTCCCCTATATATCTAGATTGTTATAACTGTAATATCTAGGTTAACTGCTTACTATAACTATAAGAATAGGCTAATAGCCTTGCTGATTATAAAGCATATATATATAGCTGCTTTTGGTTTATATAGGAGCTGGAATCCTTAGGGGTAGTATATTAATTATATATAGGTATTATAATACGGCTCTTATATAGTAAGGATATAGTGTTTCTCTAGGTCTAAACTGTCTAGTAGGGGCCTTACAAGGCGGTAGTTTGTATTACCGCAGTTATACTATATAATAGATAGGTGGCGGACCCTTAGTAAGGGTTATTTAACTTTCCTTTATTCTTCGCTTCCTCTATTTCTACTTTCTTTAGGATTTTTAAAACTTCTATCTCTTATATCTACACCCTAGTTGCTACTTATTTTATATAGGGCTTTCTATTTCTATATCTTGTATTCCTACTAGCGCTTCTATATCTAAATCTGTTATCGTCTCCGGTTCTTCCCCTAGTCTTACTGGTCGGCTTTATACCCTTTATAGGTTGGCTGCAAATATTAGATTTACCGCGTTTAGTCTAATTCTTAATTATCCTAGTCTTAAGCTTACTATAGCTGTCTATAGGGGTCTTCCTATAGGGCGTCCTCTCCCTTATGTCCCCTATAACCCTTATATCCCTATTTAGTCTGGTAATATTACGCGGCGTTACTTTTAGCCTATTAAGGCTTAGGATAGCTAGCCTAGCCCCCTAGTATTAAAGGTAGGGAACGCTAGGAAGGCACCTATATCCCCCTAGCTTATTACCTGTTGTTTCTATTTATATAACCTAGCGTATAGTTATTCCCGTAGCTATTAAGCCCTTACCTTCCGTCTCCTATATTTAATACAGTCTACTCTCTCCCACGCCTTATATATGCTTTAGTAATAGTTTACGCATTTTATTTAGTCTTAATTTAAGCAGTATCTTATATTATGGGGGCCTATATAGTGGCCGTAGTATACCTATACTGCGTATGTAGATTAGGTATGTTCCTATTATATATAACAATAGCATTATTCTAGGCGTCGTTTATGGTTATAGAGCCTTATATTATATATAAGGCCATTTATAATTATTTCTTTTTAAATAAAGAGTTTTTATATTCCTAGTATATATATACTAATAATAAGGGAGCTATATATTTAACCAGTGTTTCCCTAGTAAGTCTCTAGCAACTCTTATATCCTCTTATTATTCTTATTATATGCTTAGATTGTATTTTCCTATTAAAGCTATTAGATTTAGGTAATCTTAAGTCCTAGTATAAGGCGTTCTATATATTTTACTATCTTCTATATAGTTACTATATTGTTTGCCTAGTGTCCCTTTTCTACCCTAAGGCTTATGGGAACCGCTAGGACTTTAACTAGGTAGTCTTTATAGAGCACTTTTATACTAATATATTCTCCTAGCCTGTTCCCTGCCCTTATAGCTTATTCCTTTGCCTATTAGTCCTTTAGGGTAACTCTAATGTCTCCACTCCTTAGGTGTTGGACTATAATAGCGTTATAGACTTCCTTACGAATCTCTATAAGGACTTTTGTTTTTAATTATCCCTTAAGCCCCTTTACTTTTTCTATATTTGGTTATATTATAATTATATACCCAGTTGTTATCTTAAAGGGATTAGGTTCCCTATACTATAGAAGCACAGCTATAGCGGCCTAGGTACGGTTCGCCAGTAAAGAGGGGTTTTATTTATTTTTAATTTTACTTAGCTGTTAGAGGATTTAATTAAGGGATTGCTAGAGGGGCGCCTAAGGGACACTAGACTGGCGGAGCCATTCTACTAGCTATATTAGTTTGTTATAGCTAACGGTTACTCCCCTATAATTATAGATACTAGACGCGTCTAATAGGCTTTATATTTTGTTAAATGCCTTTTTAATAAAGGTATTTCCGCTTTATAGTGTGGTATTCGCCCGTTCTTGTTATAGAGGGCTATTGCTAGGCGTGGTTCTGGCGGTCGCGCGCAAGTGCGAACTACCGTCGTTTAACATATGCCTCCCTTGCGATATAGGCATCTTAGGGGGATTCTCTAGGTGTTTTTCAGGGTTCTTTTTGGTTGGTTTTGGTCTTTTTAGGCCGGGTGCAGCAAGAGCTCCTCTCCTGTTTTAGGGTATCGCAAATAAGACTATTTGGTAGATTAATTAGGTGTGGAAATTAATCACTTAAGAACATATACCGGACGTCTTAGTTAGTAGTTAATATACTATTTACCTATATTTCTGTAAGGTAAGGTTTAAACCACTTAAGTACTCTTCCTATTAAGAATAGTCCTGCGTATACTACCTAATTTATAGTTATTGCCAACTTTACTCCTTCTTATATAACCTTAAAGTGCATCTATATTAGAAACCCTTTAAGTTTAGACTTCTTACCTAAAAATCTCTTAATTAAAGGTAACTTAACCTTAGCTGCTCTAATGCCATTAATTCTATTTTTAAGTACTTTATTATTACCTTGTAGCTAGTTAACTATTTCCTGTAACTGTCTAACTATAACTAGTTGTGAATCAGTTTCCCTTATACTAGTATCCCTACTAGTACCTAAGGTAGTTGCTGTCGTTAATAGCGTCGTAACTAGTGCTTTTAGTGGCATATTGTTTGACTTGTTAATACCGTAACTATAGTAGTAAATGTGTAATAAAGCCTTGTAGGAAATACTACGGTGGACTTATTATTAGGCTAGGTATATAGATATTAAATAAAGTTAATAATATAATAGTAACAAATAATAACTGGTAGAGTGGTTGCCTAATAGATTAACTTTAATTATATTTTAAGATTCACTATAAAGAAAGGAACTATCTAGGTAGGGACTATGGTTCCTTAAATACACAACCTTATACCTAAGAAAGTCCTTACTCTGTCTGCTCTATCTACTCTATTTACTTTATTACAGATCTTACAGATCTTACAGATTATATAGATTACATTACGTAACCTTGGTTACTATTCCTTATTACATGGTTCTACTAAATCCATTCTAGACTGTGCCCTTATTAACTAACTAGCTCAAACCTGCGGAGGATAAATTATTCTATCCAGCCGGGCGGATAATAATCCTATCCGAGGATAGCCTAGATATTGGATAATATCCGGATAGTATCTGGATATCCGCAAAATTTTAACTACGAACTACACCTTTACCCCCTATTATACAACGCTATAAATATGGCTAGTGCTAGTGAAATTCATTCTAAAAACTTTAACAATAATAATTCTTTTAAAGTTGATACACTTTCTACCTTTTTAAGCGGCATTAAAGCCAAAGCTAATACTGGTTTAATCCCAACTACTTATACGATATAGATCTTAAGATAAGTCTCCTTAATTTATAAATATACTTATACGGCAATAAAGGAAGAAAACGCTTATACAAAAAAACGCTACTTTTATAAATACTGTCCTCCTCAAGACCTAAAATAACACTATTTCTTAACTGTTGGATTACAAGGCCATCTTAAAAGACATAATATTAAATAGAATTTAGTAGAGAATTAGGAGCGTACAACAGTAAAAGATTAGGGGGAGAGATCTCTTTTAGAACTATACTAAAAGCTTTTAGCAAGAGGAGAAGTTTAAGGTCTTAAGGGTAAGGTTCTAAAGCATATAGTATATTAAAATACTATAAAGCAAGCACTTTTAGATCTAATTATTATACAATAGCTTCCCTTCTTATATATAGAATAGCCAGAGTTTTATGCTTTTATAAAAGCATTAAATTAAGAAGCACCCTTAATTATCCCTATACACCACTTAATAATTACAGCCTGGATTCTTAAACACTTTACTAAGAGTTAAGATATTATATAAAAAGTACTTTAATCTATAAAAACAAATATTTACCTTACTATAGATATCTAGACCTTTCTAAGTCATTCCCTTTTTCTTAGAATCTATGCTAGCTTTATTAATATCCAGGATAAATATCAGAACCCCTTAATTGCCCTTTATACAGTATCTAGTTAAAGTAGTATAGATTAATAGAAGGCGCTTTATCCAGTTCTTATTAAGTATAGCATTAAAACAAAGATTAGAGCTCTTGTTGGCGATAATGCCAAATTAAACAATATTCTCTATTATACAATTAGCCAATGGCTTAGCCTTAAGTATAAAATTAACTAGATTACAACGCATTAAAGAATTCGCTGTTAGGGGCATATTATTAATCTTATCATTTAAGCCTTTCTATTCAGTTTAAAAAAGGATAAGAAGCTTATAGACTTATATAATAAAGAGGATAAGGAACAGGATAGAGAAGAAAAGGAAGAAGAAGAAGAAGTTATATAATAAGTACCACCGCTAGTTAAAAGAAAGAAAAAGAAGGATAAAGAATTAGAGCTAGCATTAGACGAAAAGCGTAAAAGGGGTTAAAATATTTAAAATATTATAGGGCCAATGGGAAAGCTTTATAACTATATTATTTATATCCGCAGCTTAGCTAACCGTATAATATAGTTTATTAAACGTGCTAGTAAAATAGTTCCTCTTAATAATTATATAAGATAGAATAGCTAGTTTCTTATACTATATATAGCTCTAGAGGATAAGGTAAAGGCTAGGCTTTAACTCTACGTGGAGTACTATAAGGATGACTTAAAAAATAATATCCTCTTAACAAGCAAATAGATACATCTTTATACAATTTATAATTTCCTTCAGTCTTTCTATAAAGTAACTCTATTTCTTTAAGGAGATTATATAACACTAGAGAGGGTTCTAGAATTAGTTAATATTTTTAAGGATATAATATAGACCGCATTAGTATATTATGCGATACTCTTAATATTTCTTTAGCTAACTTTCCTATAGGTAACAGCTATTAAGGCTAAGAATAAGTTTATAACTCCTTAACTCCAACGTGCTAAGGAAAAGCTTACAAAGTATATTAAGAAGCTAGATAATTCTCCTTACTATCTAGCGGCACAAGTTCTTAACCTAGAGTATTATACGGCTTTCTTAAAATATTAGAATAATTATATTACTATTAAAGGAGAAAAGAAGCTTTTTAGCATATAAAAGCTCTAGGAGAGATTCCGCGAGAAAGCAATACTTTTAGGTTTAACTATGTCGTATATAACTAAGAAAACTTAAAAGTCGCCTTTAGAGTCTAAAGAAAACCTCTCCACTTTCCATAAGGCTCGTCTTTAGTATTGTTTAAAATATACTTATCTACAGAGTTTAGATAAGTTTAATACCTATATTAACGAGAATCTAATTCTACTTAATAGCCATACAACAGCTATTTAATGGTAGAACTAGCCTCTTTAGTATATAAGATTTCCATAACTCTTACAGCTTATAATTAAAGTTCTCTTAATACCTAGAATAAGTGACAAGCCAGAGAGAGTATTTTTAGGTTCTTAACATCGCGTTCCATAGGATTGTATAAGTATTACTCTACAAATACTTAAGGTATTAGAATGCGCAAAGGACTAGACAGCTTATAAGATTCTAAGTATTCTTTTATAGTTATATAAGGGAAAGTATATAAGGGGTATATTATACAACACTAAAGGGGGGAAGGGGGGCATATAAATAAAATAATTTTAGGTAAAAGGTAACCACTAAAGGCGTATAGATGGCGTAGGTAAATATATACTAACTTTAAACTTAATAGATTATAAGTTTAAATCCTACTAACGTCGTCCTTTATTAAGAATTAGGAAATATAATTATCTAGTATACTTCCCGCCCTATTGTATAAGAGATTCTCTAGTAATATTGCTATAATATAAGTAAACTCTCCTCTCTGTATAATATACCTATATAACTAACTACTCTTAGGATAAGTAGGAAAGGGTAGAAGCTTTACCAGTAATTAATATAGAGGTTTGGGTAGGGGGTGTATTAGAGAAGTAGGTTCGGACAGGGAGGCCCTTATATATAAATATAATTCTAATTTAGAGCTGTAGGTCTCTAAATATAATTATAAGTAACCTATATTACTTATATAAGGCAGAGAGCTAATTAATACTAGCCTTGCAAGGCTTATACGGCGACTCTACATCGTCTAGTGGGCCCTTGCCCCTTTACTAAATATCGGAGTCTCCTAGGGTTCTATAGTAGGTGCTGTAGAAATTGCAAGTGGCGGGATTATAGGGCTTAATGTTTGTTGTATAATATAAATTCTTAGCCTATAGTGGCGGCAGCGGGAGCACTGGAGGGTAAGGATCGGATTATGGAACTAGAGGATAATAAGAAGTAAATAAAAGTTATTGAATTTAAACTACTGGGTCTCCTCTCTTTTTTCCTATTTTTATTTTATTTTATAGTATTTTATATAAAGAGAAGTATAAATAAAAAAGGTAGAAAGGAGATATCTAATTAGTAGGAAAGCTAAAGGTATTTACTAGAGCTTCGTGCAGAGCTTCGTACGGAGCTTTGTATAGAGCTTTTACTAAGCTTTAGTAGAGCTCTATGCGGGTAAGCCTTATTCCGCGGAGCTCTTATAAGCTTTATATCTATATAATATTACTTATCGTTAGGATATTTAGATAAAAGTGGTACCATTTTAAAGCGCTTTATAAGCTCTATAAATCTATACCAATAAAAAAATTATTTATTTAATATTGGGGGGTGCATTGCAAGTGTAAGTATATTAGGGGTTTTTGCCAAGACTATCTAGAGACTATCCGGATAGTCTCCGGATACTATTAGCTGATAGGTCTATTATCCGAGAGGCCTATCCGGCCTATCCTCTATAGGTCTAAACTAGCTTCCTCCAACTCTTCTCCAGGTAGTTGTAACATTGTACTTAAAGCGTCCGTAACAGCCGGAGCTTTATCCGGATTTGTCTTTTAGCGCTTTATTCATTAACTACTAGAGCCCTAGCTAGCGCGCCTTTAAGAGGCGGCAGGAGCCTTACCCGTAGAATAACTACTACTTATAAGGCTGCTTCTTCCTCTATGCAACAATTAACCGGTTAAAACAGCAAAGGCCTCTATCGAATTGGCAATAGGTAGAAATAAGGGTAATAAGGATAAGGCAGTAAGGCGACTTAAGGGGGCGACGCAAGAAGGCGGCGACGCGTAGAAGTGGGCGACGCATAACACCAAGCTTGACTCTCAAAATAGTATCCGGAAATTAGGTGGTAGATTTTAACGATTTAGTGGCTTCGGCTCCCCTATATAGCGCGTGCTCTTACCAAAATAATCACCACTAAAGGCCTATACTAACTCTACTGGTTTAGCCGGTTACCTAGTTAATTAGAGAGCTTTAAAACCAACCAGCTGCAAGCCAATCAAAGCTCCGAACCGATTGCGATTTTAAAGCTTTTCCAACCAACCAACCAATAAGCGAACCAGACCAGTTACATCACTGATCTAGGTTGCCAGGCAGGATTATATAGTGCGATTAATTAACAGCAAGTGGCCTATTATACTCCGCGGGCGCGTATTACCTTAAGGCCCAGGGGGGGGGATGTTTACTTATTCATTTGTCGGTTATAAGGGGTTATAAATATGTTATTAGGGAGTTAAGGGGCGTTAGGTCTAACTTATATCTAGAGGGGTTTTATATAGGTAGGCTTAGGATAAGAGCTAGTAGTTATTTACTATAAAGGGGTACCGTTAGTAATAGTTTTCGAGATCTTACTATCCCATATAAAACTTTTTACTACTGCCTACAGCGTCTCGGCAACCCCCAGCTCCCACCCACATGCTATGCGACATCTCTGCGTTGGCTCTGCTGAATCCGAAAATTAGTAGGTTCGTAGGCCAAGCCACCTCGTACAGATGCAGACTCCGATTTCGACCGCCCGATTATACCATACTATTTGGATATTGTGTGTAGAATTAATGCAAAATCCTAGGATTACCCTGTGCTTCTAGGTGGCTTAGGGAGCTCCGTCCAGCTTATAGAGATTAAAAAGAGGAATAAACTCCGCAAAATAGCTCCAAAGACGCGGGCGATGACTGCAGAGAGGAAGTAAGGGAAGAGAAAGAAAAAGAAATAGACCTCTTTACGGACGACCCAAATCCTTTCTCTCCGCTGTCACAGCCTCCTTTACAGCCTTCTTTATACTCTCGTTCTCGTTCTCCAACTCCACACCCTTTGAACCGCCGCCATACCTAGCTGCGTCTCCTCCACTAATACCTTCGCCTTAGCCATTAACCCTAGCCTCTAGATTTAAGATAATATCCTCCCATATAAGCTCGTACACCACAACTAGCCCTATTAAAATCTTTCCCTAATAAATCTTGCCGCTGCCGGCTGCCGCTATGCCTTCGGCAACGGGAAAGATAGGGTAGAACACGCTTTCTATGGTGCAGAGATCTATAACTAAGACGACATAGACTGCCCTATCAAAGAGCTAGTGATGGACCGTGGGGATGACTGTTTATGGCCAGAACTTAGAGCCGACTTCTATAACCATCTCCCACTACTCGCACCCCTAAGTACCGCAACACCTTAAATACCTTATATACCAAACAAGACCCCTATGCCTACGCTTACGCCTACTATACTTAATATACCTCAGATACCTCATAAACTTTAAAACCCTTAGAAATAGCCTAAGCCTACTACACCTTAGATACTTCAGATACCTTAGAAGCCGCTTCTAAGCCGCATACCTTGGCCATCACCGAAACGTAAACCCTACCTCCAGGGATGCATATAATCACCGTAATCGTAATCAGGCCATAGATTTTAATTCTTACAAAATCACCGCACCTAATTCTGATTGATTACATTGATTACATTGATTACACACTAATTTCCTAATTAGGATCAGATTGATCCTGGCTTGAGAGAGGCTCTACAAGTCGTACTTATGGTAATTGAAAAGGAGCTCTAGATGAGATACGCGTCGACGCGACGTTTTTTGTATTTGAAACAGCAGGCTCGGCGCTTTTTGGTTAACGCCGACCATATAGTAGGAAAATTAATAAACAACTTTCTTAACACCAAAGCTTTATCACCACATTTTATTCCTTCCTGTTCTTACTATAGGTGATTATATTAATTATAAACATGCAATCATAATTAAAAGATTGATTTTAATTATGATTAATTAGATTATATAGTAATCATAACTTATATAACTAATAGAACTATTATATGCATCCCTGCCTACCTCTAGGGTTGTCGATGATGAATAAATGAATAAATAGGCCCAATATCGCATTCAACTTATAAGCCAACCAAAACATCACGATATGAATGAATAATCGCGATATTTTAGATATATGCGGTATCACCAGTCTTGGCATGGTGGGGGGTACTAAATCGATAGGGCCGATGTCTCCCTAGAGGCCTCTAAACATTCACTAGTAGCTCTCCCCTCTAGCCTTATACAACTCGTCCTTTTACCCACGACTTTAAGCACTCCGACGGCTTAATATTTACTAGCCCAAGCCTCTATATATATTTATAATTTTATAAATATTCATTCATAAGGGCTGGCAAAATATTCAATCATTATCACTCCTTATAAATGAATATGTAACAGGACTAGCCTAGTTACAGTAGGAATATCTCGGTAAAACACTTAACAGATAAACTTGACGCCTTGATCGACTTCTGCCAAGTTCTGCCAGATCAATCGAATTCTACCAAAGTCCGTCCACGTGCGCACGTGCGTACGCATCGACTAAGACCCCTAACTATTTAATTACAAGATTCTCTGGTTATTCCTTTCTCTTCTTTACGTAACGTCTTGTTCTCTTTAAGAGCTATATACCCTTAGATTTAGATAGAATTTATATTGTTCCTTTAAATCTTCCCTAAAGCCTCTTCGCGCCCTTACATTACGTTGCGTTAAAAAAAAAAAACTATTATTAAAATGGCAAACGAACCCAAATCCTCTTTGATAACTATAAGTATTATATCCCTAGTCAGGGAACAGTTAACTATAATACAACAGTCCTTTATGGATGCCTTAGCTTAGCAGCGGGCTGCACTAAAAGCCCAGCATTAGTAATTAATAGAAGCACTCTATAAAGAACTCCGTAATGTCTAAGCATTTACGTTAGAGACCCCAACACCACCTATAAATAAAATTAATATAACTGTATCTAAACCTAGCCCCTTAAACGCAAACTTTAAACTAGTAATAGTAACTTAACCTATATCTATAACAAATTTAATACCTATTATAAAATCCAAAAAGCTCCCTAATCCTCTAATATTTAATAGAAATTAAAACAACCTATATCTCTTTATAACCAAGCTCCATCTTAAACTCTTAATGAACTATAACTAATACCCCACTAAAGCTAGCAAAATTAGCTATGGAATATCTCGTTTAAGCAAGAATGCTGCACAAACTATAGATCTATTCTTCCATAACGGCACCTTTATTAGTTTTAAAATCTTTATCTCCCTACTAGAATAAATATACGATAACACCAGCCGCGAACACATAGCTATCACTAAACTTAAAAACCTATAATAACGGAACCGAGAATTTACTAGCTTCTTTTTAGAATTTTTAGGCCTTATTAGCAAACTAGATTGGAATAAAGCCGCTAAAGTTGCTACTTTTTAATAAGCTATTTTGGATAAGATTAAAGCCTAGTTAGTAGGTAAGGAACTACCAAAAGACCTGCCTAAATTTGCTATAATGTATTAACAAATTAATAAGGACCTTTAATATAACAAATAAACTCATTCTCTAAAGCCAACCACGCCTTATGTTTAAAACTTTATAAAACCAATATATACCCTAAAACGCGATCCCTCTCCAAACCTAAAAAGTCCTATATATAACCCTATAGACCTTAATACCACTTAATCTTATACACCCTTAGGAACTAATAAATAAAGAACTTAAGCCATAAACGGAAAATACTTTGGATGTGGTAAAAAAGGATATATTTAAAGGAATTACCAAACTCACCCTTTTAAAAAAGTCCGCTGTAGTTCCTCCTGGTTTTTAAATTATACCTACCCCTTAAATCGCACTTATTCTTTAAGCTATACTCACTTCTTAACCCGTACTTATTCCATAAATTATACCTAGTTGTTATAAAGTATCTTACCTTTAGCTAACTTGGAAAACAAATCGTCCTAAAGCTAAGTTACGCCTTAAAATAAGAAGTAGAAGAGTATAAGTGTCTAGGCTTTTCTAGCGCTAATACATAATATAACTCCCTTAATGTACTTAGCAAAATTCAAATACTTAGAAAATAGAAGGAGGTATAAATTCTTATAGATAGCGGAGCTACCAATATAGGCTTTATTAATATAAACTACGCAAAAACCTAACGCCTAAATTTAAAGAAACTTAATAAGCCCTAAGGCCTACAAGGCTTTAACGGCAAATCCTTAATATATGGCGAATTAACACACTACGCTCTTATAAAAATATGGATAGGTAAACACCTTAAATATATTTCCTTATTCGTAATACCCCTAAAGCAATATAAGATAATACTTAGATATAGATGGCTAAAACAACACAACCCTTTAATTAGCTGGGTTAAAGAAATATTAAAATTCCGCACAACCTACTGCCAAAGTTATTGCTTAAAACACTACCAACCCTACGAATATATATAAGATTATTCAAATTTAATATAATATAAACTACCCCTACTACGGACCCCAAACTAAAACAATATGGCTATAACTACTAATAGTAATAAAGAATGCAAAAACATTATACTAAAACCTCTTAAAATTTATATAATATAAGCCGCACCTTTTATTTTATTAGCACAAAAACAAGACTATAAAATCTTCGCTATAACTATAGAAGACATTAAAAAAGCACTAGAACTAAAGTAATATATTAACCCTTAACCTCTTATGCCTAAAGAGTACCACAATCTAATTAACAAGTTTAAGAAAAGATTCGCAGACCAACTACCCCCACATTAGAATATACACAATTTTAAAATAGAACTTAAACCTAATATAACACTAAAGTTCGGACCGCTATACGGTATATTACAGGAAGAACTACTTATAATATGATAATACCTTAATAAGTATCTAGAAAAAGGATTTATTCACCCTAGTTAATCTCCATTTACCTTACCTATACTATTTATTAAAAAGCTAGGAGGAGGCTTAAGATTCTATATTAATTATTAAGCTCTAAACGCAATTATAATTCAAAACTAATATCCAATCCCCTTAATCTAAGAGACGCTCGACCGCCTAGCAAAGGCACAATATTTTATAAAGCTTAATATAGTTACTGCCTTCAATCGAATTCGCGTCTAAGAAGGAGACAAGAAGTATATAGCCTTTTATATATAATAGGGACTCTTTAAATACCTAGTAATGCCGTTTGGTATAAAGAACGGTCCTAGTACGTTTTAGTAATACGTTAATAATACACTTTATGAATTTCTTAATATATTTGTTACTATGTATATTAATAATATCTTAATTTACTTATCTTTGCTTTCTAAGCATTAAAAACACGTCTAAATGGTCCTTAAATATTTGCGAGATATGGGTTTACAATGCGATATTAAGAAATGCAAGTTCTATATGTCCGAAGTCACGTACCTAGGCCTAATTATATCCTATAATGGAATTAAAATAGACCTTAAGAAGGTCGCTGCTATTATAAATTAGGGAAGCCCTAGTAATATATAAGACATTTAAGGATTTCTAGGATTTGCAAATTTCTACCATTAATTTATTAACCACTTCTTAAAAATCGCTTAACTGTTAGTAAACTTAACAAGGAAGAATATAAAATTTAAATAAACTACTAGATACAAATAAGCTTTTAATAATTTAAAATAACGCTTTATAACTACCCTAATTCTCGCTCACTTCAACCCTAACCTTAAATATGTCGTTAAAACAGACTTGTCTGATTATGCCCTAGGGGGAGTATTATTGCAGTATAATAAGAATGGTAAGCTATATCTAGTAGCCTTTTTCTCCTAAAAGCTCACCCCTACCGAATTAAACTATAAGATATATAATAAGGAACTACTTGTAATTATTAGATGCTTTAAACAATGGCGTCTAGAACTTAAAGAATTGTTGTTTCTAATACGCGTATTAATAGACTATAAGAACCTACAGTATTTTATAACTATAAAGCAATTAACGCAACGCTAAATTCGTTAGGCTAAATACCTCTTATAATTTAACTTTAAGATTATATACTAACTGGGTAAACTTAATCAGAAGCCTAATATATTAATATAATAATTATAAGACCTACCTATAAACGCTTTAGATAAATAGATTATAAATTAATTATAGATCCTATTGCCCCCTAAACATTTTAAGAAACTACATCCTATATTTTTAGATATGGAACTTAATAGAAACAAATTAAAAATTAATAAATAGGAAATAGAAATTAATAAGCTAATGGAATACAAATATAAGAACAATATATAGATAGCAGATATAATAGAAGCGATTTAAACAGGAAAACAATAGTATAAAGATATTATACTTACCGAATACGAAATTTGTAACGATTAACTATACTATTAATAGAATATAGTAGTCCCAAATTCCAAATCTTTGCAATTTAAGATACTTGAATTTATATACAACTCTCCTATAACGGGACATCCTGGCTATACGAAAACGTATAAGATAGTCTAACGAGTATATTACTAGCCTATAATACACGACTATGTGCGAAAATATGTTTAAGTATATAGAATATATGTTCATAAAAAGACTTCTTATATAAAGAAACAAGGAGTACTCTAACCATTATTAATTCTAATATAAAGATAGCGTAATATCTTAATTAACTTTATGGTAGATTTACCTAGCAGTAATAGATTTATAAATATTATAGTAGTAGTTAACCGCCTTATAAAAATGTAATATATAATTTCTATAGACTTAATTAATATTATCTTAGTAGCTGAATGTTTTATTAAACACGTCTTTAAGCTATATAGACTCCCTAACTTAATAATATCTAACTATAGAAGCTAGTTTATCTTAGACTTCTAGCAAGCTCTATGCAAATAATTAAGTATATAAATATAACTCTTAACTACATTTTATTTAGAGACAGATGGTTAAACCAAAATTATAAACGCGATTATGGAACAATACCTATAAATATACTACTCCTACCTACAAGATAACTAGGAAAAGTGGCTACCTTTAGCTAAGTTTACTATAAACAATATAATAAACAAATTAACAGGTATAACGCCGTTCTATATAACCTACGGATAAGACCCTTAACTTAGATTTAAACTATAACCTAAAATTAATATAATAGGACCCATAATTAAACGGATTTAGTTAATTAATACGCATAACTTTGCTAATTAAATAAAGCAGTTAACGGAACTACTATAAAGTAAATTAACGTATGCTTAAACGGTATAGGAATGGTATATAAACAAAGAATAAGCTCCCACGTGGGACTTTAAAGAAGGTAATATGGCTTACCTAAATACACAAAATATAAAGACTTAACGGCCCTTAAAGAAACTTAATTAGAAGTTTGCGGGCCTATACTAAATTAAAAAAAAACTAAGCCTATACGCCTATAAGCTTAAACTGCCAACTAAGATAAAAATATACCTAATGTTTTATATAAGCTTGCTGCAACCTTTAAAAGGTAAACCTTTAACTTATAAAGTGCCGCCGCCACCTCCTATAATTGTTAATAACGGTAACGGTTCTTACTTTATTAACTTAATTAATAATATACAATAGAAAAAATAATCTAAACAATTTAAACTTCTTATTAAGTGGGAAGGATATAAAATATAAACTTAGGAAACTTATAATTAGATTAAGGCCAACGCGCCTTCCTTAGTAAAAGAATTCCATAAGGACCATCCTTCGCGGCCTGCTCTGGCTGGATGGACACAATATAAAGGCAAACAACTGCTACCTAACACGAATACACAAAACTCAAATTTAAAAAGAACTTAAAATAAGTTATAACGTTTATAACATAATTACGTAATATACAAGATATTAAGGAACTTTAACCAGCGGTTAAAGTTGTCTAATTAGTTAGATCTGCCTTGCCAAGACTACTACCTAACGCGAAAATATAATACATAATAAAAAATTATAAACTCTTAACTAAATTAAATTATTTTAAACCTTTGGTTAAAAGGGGGGGTACTATAACAGGACTAGCCTAGTTACAGTAGGAATGTCTTAGTAAAACACTTAACAGATAAACTTAACGCCTTAATTAACTTCTGCTAAGTTCTGCCAGATTAATCGAATTCTATCAAAGTCCGTCCGCGTGCGCACGTGCGCACGCATCGACCAAGACCCCTAACTATTTAATTACAAGATTCTCTGGTTATTCCTTTCTCTTCTTTACGCAATGTCTTGTTCTCTTTAAGAGCTATATACCCTTAGATTTAGATAGAATTTATATTGTTCCTTTAAATCTTCCCCAAAGCCTCTTCGCGCCCTTACAGAATATATCGTTATGAAGTAATGGATAAAAATATCATCGACAACCCTGCCTACCTTAATTACCTTAATCGCCTCAATCGCCTTACCTGCCACCTCTATCCCCCTCGCTATCACCTCTACAACTACATATATACGCCTTGGTACTAGCATCACCGCCCCTATAACTAGTTCGACCTCGTCGGAAACAACTAGGTCTAGTGCTCACCAGGGATGCATATAACTATTCTATTAGTTACATAAGTTATGATTACTATATAATATAACTAATCGCAATCAAAATCAATCTTTTGATTATGGTTATGATTATGTAATCAATATAATCACCCGCGGGAAGAACGCGTAGGAATAGAATATAGTGATAAAGCTTTGGTGTTGAGAAAGTCGCGCATTAATTTTCTAAAAAGTACCGAGCCTTGCGGTTTTACATACAAAAGAAGTCCGTGCGGGCTTTCTTAGAAAAAGTTAATATATACGCGTCAACGCGTTACAGCATATCTTATCTAGAATTCCTTTTTAATCACCATGTACCTATATTTACACCCACTTACCTAATTAGGAAATTAGTACATAACTAAAATAATCAATGCAATCAATCATAATCAGAAGGTGCGATTTTACAAGAATCAAAATCTATTGGCCGATTACGGTTGCA
>Ga0307507_10007088_pt1 | contig 16592 bp, 16 predicted proteins | sample 7_EM_MG_FD_207223 | JGI IMG/M metagenome (GOLD analysis project Ga0307507, IMG submission 207223) | Populus trichocarpa ectomycorrhiza microbial communities from riparian zone in the Pacific Northwest, United States - 7_EM | ecosystem: Host-associated > Plants > Roots > Unclassified | place...
TAATTTTTCGCCCCCCCCCCCCCCCCCCCCGAACCCCGACCCAAGGCGCAAAGGTTCTATCATCATAAACCTTAGGGATCAACCATCCAACATGTGAGAAAGGACCTAGCACGAGGCGTCGGCATTTGTATTACATCAGGCCGGGCAATAAATATTCAACTGCGGGGCGCGCGGCGTGATCAGCTGGACCAGACAAGGCTGCGTTTATCCTGAGTGCGTTGCAAATAGGCAATCACCAAAATTCGCACTCCTATATACTAAGTCCGCAGATAAGCTTATCCGCAGCGCCTCAAAGACGGAAGGGGGAAGATGTTAGGCGACTACGTGAGCAAGAGGAAGTTTGTAGCAATATATGATTGATTAAAGAGAGAAGTCACAATAGATAACGGTTAAGATTATCAACTAGGAAAGCGATAATCATATAAATAACAAGAAGAATATAGCTCAGCTATATAGTGAAGGGGTTCAGTCCTACCATTACCACCGGTTTCCACAATACTTATAGTAAAGAATCAAGAAAACAAAGACTTTCAAAGAAACCATATACGAACAAAGTTTGGGGCGACTTAGACGCTTAGACGAGTGACGGCCTATGACTGAGTTTAAAAAATCCGAGGAAAAAGTGATGATAACTGAGTTATCCGCTTGGGGTCAATAGCGCTCAAGTATAGTAGTGGGTATGAACATAGCGAAGCAAAGTTTTTTTTTTGCACAAACAGTCCTAGCCATACTAGTTTTGCTTACGCTTTGGGGTAGAGTTGAGAAAGAGTGCGTCTACTGGTAATTTCTTTTAGAGAGGTGCGCCGGAGATTTACTCCGTTACCTCGGCTAGTGGTAAGTCTTAAATCCTGAATCAGGCTTTGTCAGAAAAGAATTCATTACTATATCCAATTACTCTTTGATTTACTACTTAGGTTTGCCTTCGAACAGTATTTAGTTTTGACGAACCTGCTCTTCAATGATCGGAAAGATAGGATAGATTATGGTAAATAGCAACCCACCATGGCATGCGCTGCGCTATAGGAGCACTATACTGCACTTAGTGGTCGGGATAGACATCAAACAACTCGACCCCTATCCCCACAGAACCTATTATGAGGCTAGGAAGAGAGCTTTCCCCCTAGTATCGACACCACGAAGACCCATGTATGCTGTGATAATTTAAACTAGGCCATATATGAGTTCTCCAACTGATTCATTCACAAGGCTTGATGAGCTTGTGCATATATACCAAGATAGCCCATCCCAGTGGCAGTTAATCCTAATATATAATACTAATTATACCAACCTAGTTTCCACTGGTCAAAATACACAACCACGGCAGGCGCTCCAGGGTGACCGTTCATTGAAGTGCAAGATTTACGCAGTTCTCTAGGACAACACCTAAAAAGTGTCGTATTTCCTGCTAAGTTACTGGCGGGGTAGGCACAGGCAGGGGGCTGGTACAAATTCGGGGAAGATTGATTAGACGGTCCCGAGGCATACATGAGGTTCCACAACAGGCGCCGCTTTCTTCAGCCCCCCAGGAATTCTAGTAGTCGACTAGCTCTATCATCCATCATCTACAATATCTTAAGCAGCAAAGACAGAAAATGTCTCAATATTTTAGTAATAATATAAACTCTTCGAACACCATGACGACGGTTAACGTGTCGAATAACTTCACTATTGCCGACGACCGATCTAGTCTCTCGGCCTGGCTATCTCCACTAGAGCCTAGGCTACGGCACCAGGACATTCAGGCCAGCCGTGTCGAAAATGTAGGAGAATGGCTCTTACAAACTGAGGAGTTTAGAAGCTGGTACACCGGTAGTGAGGGAAGTGAATCCAATAACGCAGTTTTGTTCTGCTACGGAAACCCGGGGGTTGGAAAAACTTATATCAGGTAACAAGGATGAACCTCAAAGAATGGAGGGAAATAGGCGAGCGCTGACAAGCTGTGATGCTAGCTCATTGGTGATAGACAGGTTGTGTGATGAGGCCGGAGTACGAAATAGCACCGTCGCATGCTTTTATTTTGACTTCGCGGCCCAAAAGGAGCAGTCCCCCACGAGCATGTTGGGTGCCTTGCTGAAACAACTGGTTTGCGGACTAGAGGAGGCCCCGGAGGAGATATCGAGAGCGTACAAAGCCCAAAAAAATGCGATTGGTGGCCGGGGGCTACAACTTTCCCATATTGTGAAGACGTTGCAGACTACCTCTTCCAAAAGGCCCACGTTCATATGCATCGACGCCCTAGACGAGTGCGCGGCAGGACATCGAGTGAAGCTTCTCGATTCGCTAAACCAGATTCTCGAAAAGGCACCAGCCACTCGAATATTCGTGACTGGGAGAGCCTACATTCGACCTGAGATCGGAAGGTGTCTTGCTGGAAGAGTCACAAGCGTATCCATAAGCCCTAAGAGAGAGGATATTATCACATATCTTCATACTAGACTGCGCGAGGATGCAACGCCAGATGCGATGGACAGTAGCCTAGAGGCAGACATTCTGAAGAAAATTCCGGATGATATTTCTGAAATGTACGTAGAACTGGCGACGATGGGGAAGCTGCCTCAAATTATCCACTAATAGATACATATCTAGATTCCTGCTCGTCTCGCTGAATATCGATGCGATCCTCCAAGAAACCACGATCCATCGCAGGCGACAGAAGCTCAGCACAATGACTGATGGGTTAGGGTTGGGGGATGCTTATGACGCAACGCTAAGTCGGATAAAGGGACAAGGTGGGGAGAGATCGAGGCTCGGCATGGCCGCTTTAATGTGGATCTCTCACGCGGAGCGGCCCTTGAAGCCAGACGAATTATGTCACGCCCTGGCAGTGGAAATAGGGTCACCAAATTTCAATATCGACAATGTTCCTTCAATTGGGACACTGTTGTCAAGGACTTGTTGCCGTCGAAAAGGAGGCTTCCACGGTCCGGTTAATCCACTTTACCCTTCAAGAATACCTCCGGGCTCATCCAGAGCTCGTTGGTACTGCTCATTCGACAATGGCGGAAACCTGCTTAAGTTATTTGAATTTGCAGCAGGTCAAGGGTTTTTCGACTAGTCCCTCCCCCGGTCTCCGAGACGCACCCTTTCTCGAATATTCTTCCCTATATTGGGGAGTCCACGCAAAAAGGGACCTTTCAGATTGCGCAAAATTTCTTGCGCTGAAGCTATTTGACGACCTCGACAACCACATATCCACTAAGATCCTCTTAAAGGCACAGAAGCCGTATTGGCACATTGTTAATAGCCATAAATCTCTCCTGTTCAGTGGTCTACACTGTGCATCCGCCTTTGGGATTGCCGAGATTGTAGCTGGTTTCGTAGAAACGGAAGGCTGTGGTATCAACCAGGAAGACTGGATGGGTCATACACCTCTCATGTGGGCTGCTCGGAATGGACACGAGAAGGTAGTGGAAATGCTGCTCGTACGGGGCGACATCGGCCCCGAAAAACCAACTGACTACGGCCGAAGACCACTCTGGTGGGCAGCTCGGAATGGGCATGTGGGAGTGGTGAAAGTGCTACTCATACGGGACGACGTCAACCCCGACAAACCAGATGGGGACGGTCAAACACCACTTTGCTGCGCTTCCTGGAATGGGCACGAGGGAGTGGTAAAAATATTACTTGGACACGATAGCGTCAACCCTGACAAACCAAATGACTATGGCCATACACCACTCTATTGTGCTGCTTGGAGTGGGCACGAGGGAGTAGTGAAAATACTACTGGAACAGGACAACGTCAACCCTGATAACCCAAACAAGTACGGCCGAACGCCACTTTGGTGGGCTGCTAGGAATGGGCACGAGGAAGTAGTGAAAATACTACTCAGACGGAGCGATGTCAATCCCGACAAACCAGATGAGTACGACGAAACACCACTCTATTGCGCCTCTCGGAATGGACGCGACGGAGTGGTAAAAATGCTGCTCAGACGGGACCACGTCAGCCCCGACAAACCAGATGAGGACGGCCGAACACCACTCTGGTGGGCAGCTCGGAACGGCCACGAGAAGGTGGTGGAAATGCTGCTCGGACAGGGCAGCATCAACTCTAACAAACTAGACAACTACGGCCAAACTCCGCTCTGGTGGGCTGTTAGGAATGGGCACAAGGAAGTGGTGGAAATACTACTCAGGCAGGATGACGTCAACTCCGACAAACCGGATAACGACGGCTAAGCACCATTTTGTTGTGCTGCTCGAAATAGACTCGAGGGAGCGGCGAAAAGTACTATTTGACGGGGTGTCAGCCCCCACAAACCAGATATAGCTGGTGAAATACTACTCTTGTGGGTTGCTAATCACGGCTGCGTAGAGGTGGTGGCTCCGCTGCAGACACGGAGGTCTGCCGCTCCTAGCGCAGCCAAGCGCCGAAGAGGTACTTGAGTATAGCCCACCATACCGCTCCCGAATAGGGATAACCCGTGCGCCATTTCCGCCATAGCCCATAATAATATCTGCTCCTCTTCTCATTCCCACCCTACACCTCCCCCGCAACCTACGACCTCGCCCAGCCACGACCCCCTATAATCTCCAGATTCTACTCGCGCGTCTTTGCCAAGAAGGCACATCCTGGTCACCCTAAGAAGTCCTCCACCATACCTCCCAAGCCAAGTATTCCGAGTGATCGTTGAAGAATATAATGAAAAATCGGGGTCAATGATTAAAATACAAGACCACCATATGGAGCTCGTCCACACCCCAATATGGCTATACAGAAGTAATGATTATTCGGCACTTCAATTACCCCTACAATTTAGTTTCCCGCGGAATGTGCTCCGAATTGCTCCTCAAAAATAGGTAATTGAATTGAGAAAGGAGAAAAGGGGACTATATAGAGGAGCAAGCACAGGAAAATCATCGGGCTGTAGGAATATATACGTAGCGCGCATGTATGCGTTCTCAGAACAACAGTGAGCAACACAGCGCAGCATCAGGTTCAAGCTAGCACATAGACCAACGTAATGATCAAGAAAAGCACCATCGGACGCATATTGTAACAGGATATCACGGAATGTTATAGGTCCGGGTAAGTTTGGAGTGTTTGTTGGAAAATAAAAGGAGCTTTTGCCTCCCAGGCTCACAAAATTCCCGTCAACTCCTCGTCTTACCAACCAAAGATGCCGGAGCTCGCAGAATTACCATCAACACCCCCTCCCGACCCTTCCAAATCAATCATGTCAGATATCAAAGGTTTGTTCGAGATTCACCGTTCCAAATAATCGTGATTACTCATTTACTCTCGCATATCTTTTAGCGCGGATCGCCTTTCATGGATACCCGGTGTTAATTCTAACTGCCGTTGTGGCCAACATGTTTTACCATCCCTCCGAAGGCAATCCACCCCCGCCCACAACCGTCCAATACCCCCACAAATGGTATAACGACCCCCCGCCCGGTTGGATACCCCACCCGCATGGCTTAACGCTCCCCCCCATGGTTTAATACCCCACCCCCGCCCGCAACGATCCAACACCTCCACCCGTGGCCCAATGCCCCACCCGCATGGCCTAACCCGAACATCCCTCCCCCTGGCTTACTGCCCTGCCCCAGTGGCTCAGCGCTTCTCCCTCATGGCTCAATGCCCCACCCCCGTGGCTTAACGCTCCTCCCCCATCATGGCATAATGCCCCTCCCGCATACTATGATCCCGCCACCCCCGCGGTCAAATGCTCCGTTCCCGTTGTCCAATGCCCTGCCCCCGTCATCAAGTGCCCTTCCCCCGTGGTACACTGCTCTCCTGCACAGCAAGACCCGCCCCCACCCTCGGCGGCCCAAGACCTACTCATCCCCGCGAAATCGTGTTCTCAACGGGGCAGTCCGTCCGTCCCGGGCCAGGGCCAGGACGGACGACATTGTGTTGTCCCGTCCAGTCATTTCCTGGATTTGCCCGACAAGCAAAACTGAGGGACCAGGACGGAGGACGTTGTGTCGTCCGTCCGTCCCTGCTGTTTTCCGCCGTCACCTGCCGTCCTCTACCACCCCCGGCCGTCTTACAAAGGCACCTGCCGTCCCCTGCCTGAAATTGTCCCACATCGTGGGGCTCGTCGTCCTTCATAATGGCGGCCGTCCTGCGAGTTCACGGACGAGGACGGACTACATTGTGCCGTACCGTCTCGTCGGGGGCTCTTAGCAGTCCCCCAGCCGGGCCCTACCGGTGCCCTGGACGGTTGAGAACACTGCGCAAAATTCCAGCGCCCAGCCCCTCCAGGGGCCCAATACCAGGAAATTTCCTCTCCTTATACAGCACCAGCCTCGGAGGACCTAGAAGCCCGAGTGAATGTTTCTTCCACTGAACGGGGTGCGGGGGGTGGTGTGGCTCCTAGGCCGAGTGCCACAGTCGGGAGGCATGCCGAACAGCTCATGGACGGACAGGTGATTTAGAGGTGGGGAAGTGGGGTTGGCAGTCGAAGTGGGGTGGAGGGGGAAAGCATGGGAGAAGGTGGAGCTAGAGAGGGAGGTGAGGTTGGAGAGGAAAGCGAGGTTAGCGGCAGCAGTAAGGTTAGCAAAGTGCAATAGGAGCTTTTGGAGGGGAGGACTTTTTTTAGTTCTCGGGAGTTTTTTTCCCCAACAATAATAATTAGTATTAAATCTTTATGAACCGCGCACTACTTTTGGTGCTAGCCTCGTACATAGCACACTGTGTACTCACTCAAATTCTCACCGTACTTGCCAGTTACTTCTATACCTGTAGACGAATTGCCCCATATGATACATCAACCGCCGTAGGCCTTTGCCAATAGATCCACAACTTGAAAAGAAAATATAAACATTGGGAGGTTATGAACGGCACAGTGTGAGGCGCTAGAAAGAGAATTCACACGGAACTTAGGCACTTATCGATCCCCCCAAACCAGACAACGTCCGCCAGGCCCCACTTTATTATTCTTCTCGGAATAGACGCGGGGGAGTAGTGAAAAGACTACTTAGACGGGACAGCGTCGACCCCAACCAACCAGATATGGCCGGCGAAATACCACTCTTGTGGGCTGCTAAGCACAGCCACGTGAGGGGTCTACCGCTCCCAGCATAGCCAAACGCCGAAGAGGTATGCCCACCATACCACCCCCGCATAGGGATTACCCGTGCGCCCCATGGGCATATCCCCTATTATCATTACCATCTCTCTTCTCATTCCCACCCGACACCCCTCCGCAACCTACGACCCTGCCCTGTCTTGATTACCCCCTTTCCTTTCCTCCCAAACCAGCTATAGAGACTCAGTTCGAATATTCTCCCCTGGAAAGAAAATCACATACCATAGGAATGCACATATCTATTATATACTTGTCCAAATCTCTATAGCGATTTTCTTGAGCGGTTGAGTGAGGACTTGTGAGTTTCGTTTTATAATCTAGAATTTGGCTCTGGTGGAGCCAATTTCCGTTAAGACAAGCCAGCCTAGCTTAAAGTTTTCCATCATCGCCGTATCTGCTTTTACTTTGGTCTTCTGATTGTAAATCCTGTTTGCATATTGATTGTTCACCCATTTTTCCCTCTACTCTAAACCACAGCGTGACGGTCTAGGTATAGAAACAGAAAAAGCGTATATAAGTGCGAGTGCCTCCGAAAAGCAATCATTAATATTTATGATTAATATAACTCCATGTGTATGGAAGAATATGAGGAATGAGCTCAGAGAGAAACTTAAAGAGGACTTCTTCACTATTGACAATATTGAGATTTACTTGCTATTCAGGAGATAGCTTAGCAAGAAGAGAATTTCCCTCATAGAAATTACTGCCCATCCACCAAACATCTACCTCATTGAACATATCCACTCTCTAATAAAGAACAAATTTTATGAGTGATATCCTAACCTCTATCCTATCAAGAGATTTGTTAAAAAGGGTAAAAAAGGTAACAGGAGAAGCCATTACTTATTCTTAAAACTTCGGAATTCAAAGGATATAAATTCTCTGGGAGCGTCTATAGCAGATAGGGTGGAAACAGTCATTGAGGTTGATGGACAGCCCGCCAAATACTAATTTCTACTGCACATTTGCTTTTTCTTTTTTTTGTATGATGCCATTACAGTAGGATTCATAGGAGGACGGGTATCATTCTCACGATCAAAATCACTTCTTGTCCATTCATGTGCTGTTCATTTTTAACAGCCCTCCATTGCCAAGTCACAAATCCCCAAAGCTGAAAATAGCCACTACCACATTCATTTCGGACAGTATGCAAAATAGGAATATTGAAGCTTTAGAACTACATTGATCCCATTCCCGCCTTTCAATCAAAGTGACTAAAACCCACATTGGAACATATAAAAACTACTGTAAAAACTGCAATAATCGAACAATGTGCTATGTAATCCAGAATTTCCTACCCTATAAAAGGGGCGAAAAACGCTGCAAAGAAAAAAAAGCTTCTCAGCCCCTCTCTCTGAGAGACATAACAAAAGCAAAAAACCCGCCAGACCTTTCCAGAAGAGGCAAGTCCAACGACATAGCACATTGCTCGGTAGTAACCCGAACCCAGAAGTTTGGTTGTAAAAAAATAAAAAGGAGAGCTTTTACGCTCCACAAACTACAAGTATCCAGCTAAAAATTGATACTTTTGGCGTTAAAAACAGAGGACCATTTCAGCAACACTCTTGTCCTGGATCCCCGATATAAATACCTAACCTAGACTAACTTATTACAACCTGCGGTAACGTACCAGACCAAGAAGTGAATCAGACGCAGAAGTGAATCAATTTGTCTGTCCGTAAACCTCGCACAAATCCTCACTATGGGGAACCCGACAAAATAAAACCTCCCAATCCAGCTCAAAAACAGGCAAATCTAAAATGATGTGCTACCAGAAATATCGCCTACCCTTGTCAATCCCCACTTCTTCGTGTTGTGCGTCACTTGAGATCTCTCCGAGTACCGGTAGATTGCTACTTTCTTAGCGCATTCTAACTGATTCACTTCGCCGCCTGATCTAGCTCCCAGTGTAATACGGGACATTATGTAAAAGAAATCGGAAAACGTTGAAAGAGCTTCTGGGGTATTTGTTGGAGGGTTCAGCGTGCTCGAGCCAGTTGAGAAACCGTGCTTTTTGGATCATTCATTTCCACATTTTCCGATCCTTTTTCCCCTTATTGCATGCTGTATATCAAACATGGCGAAGTGAATCAGACCCAGAAAAAAGTCAACCACTTCCGCCCAAAACCTAACTCCGGTACGATGACCCCGAGAGAAAAAGAAAAGAAAAACGAGGGAAAACCTAATAATATACTCTATATCTATACCATTCGGAATATCTCCTACCGTAAAATTTCCCCAAATCCACCATCGCCCATCGGCCTCAGATCCGGCGGATCAAAGACAAAATATCTTGAGAAGGAATAGTGTTATCCAGGCAAAGTATAGCTTAGGGGACTGGGCTTGCTAGATCTCATTAGCTGATATTCGTCATTTCGTTAACCCACCCTGTCAAGTCTATTGCGGCTTAGACAGTGGCTTCTGTTAAGATCTCCGATGGTGGATTTAAGGAGATTTTACGGGTACTCGAGTACTCTTTTGACTATCCCCTTCCTAGCATATCAGACATCATTTAGGATTTCTAGATTTCTATGATAACTTACCACTTTCTTTTTCTTGTGCGTTCCAACTAATTCACTCGGCCCCATCCGATCCACTTTCCCGGTTCAATACTCGTACAACAACTCCAGGGGGTGGTTTAGACATACCCATTCTAAAGAGCAACAACATCATTTCCTCCCCCTTCTATGTGGCGTCCACGGTGCAACTCCCCATCAAAAATACCGTAAAAACTGTACCACGATAACCAAGGATCATGCTATGTCGTCCAGAATTCCCCACTTTGGAAAGGGGGGAGAGAGACATTGCGAAAAGGAGAAAGCTCTACTCAGCCCCTCCCTCTGAGACATACAGTACAAAAGCAAAAAAAGACACTAACTCAGACCTTACCAGAGCAGGCAAGTCCAACGACATAGCACAACCCCAGATCATCACAGTGCAAGATCCCAACCGACTGATCAATCAATCACCCGGAATCCCATCCGACCCCAGGTACGACAATTTCTTCATCGCTAACTAAAGCTAACTCAACCAATCAACTGAGACTGTTCCGGCGTATCATGCGCGGGGGGCTAAATAAGCAAGTGCCATCTCATCGTACTCGTACCGGTACCGGTAATCCCAGGATGACGAGTGTGAACTGCTAAAATTTGTAAAACTCTACTTGTCCCAAGCAAGAAGTATCCGGAAATACGAGTGGTGAGTTTGTGATACGCACGGATTTTCTACCATATATTTTGCGAATCCCTGTTTCCTGATACTTCCTGCCTGGGACAAGTACCACCGCTGGGGCACTGCGCCCGCATCATCGTTTCCAGCACAGAGACGGAACCGGAGTCACTGTGGTGGTCATACCATTTTGGAGAAATAGTTAGCTGTCAGCACAGGGTGTCCACTCACTAAAAAACGGCTTTTGTTCGGCGTCAGCATGGTAGTATTCCAAACATACTAACTCACCCGTCAGCTTTTCATCACAGGTTCTTGGACGCATTTTTGTACTGTAGGGATTCTTTCTCTCATGCCCTGCTTCTCCTGCCAGCTATTGATTATTAATCTCATCCTCCACAGTATGTAGGATATAATACTATAATTCCCTTTCCATCAACCTTTGCGTACAGTAGGATATATCTCCTATCCCACAAGTCGAAGCGGTCACATTCACCCCATTCTTGAACACAAATCAGGCCCCTACATATAGGATTACGACACACTCTCATTTAACGACTTACGACAGACTAGCAATAGAAATATACAAACATACCTATGATAAAATCTAATTAAACAAACTCTGGTCCCAAAACAATTCTGCAAGCAAGTGAGTGGGTAAGTAGTGTTCCAAACCCAGCTATTTACTAGTATTCTAGCAGCCAGCAGCAGACCCCCCATCCCGAATGTTATGATAATTATGACCACCACCACCACCACCACAGTATAGTATCTTCTCATACTATACCCGCCAGGTGATCTACTATACCACTAGTATATGGTAATTATATAGTAAATGCCGGTACAGTACGTTTGACAAAGTTAACCACGCACCAACGAACCATCGATCGATGGAAAAGCAAGCCCTCCTCATCACCCTACACTTTTAGCAACACTTAAAGAAAGAAACTTTCTCCAGAATTAAATATTAACTTCTCTAATACCACGTATCCCACTATAATAATATTATGTATTTATTTTTTAACTTTTTAATTTTTTGCTTTTCACGATAGTTGGGGGTTGGTGGCGGTGGGGGGAGTGCTATTGTCATGGCCGAAGTCTCTCCGCGCTCATTAGATGTATAGTTAATTTTATCTACGTACTAGTATAATACTATACACCGACACTGCGCTATCTGCTCCCGCACTCCCTCCACGCGCTAAACCCCCTCTCTCCCACCTAGCCCATCCCATCCACAATACACACACACACATCCCTCCCTACCGCACAAGAAGTCATCACCTTCCAATCAACCCTAACCTGTAATCATCTACTATCACTCGTCTCCTCTCTATCTCCCAGCTGCCTAACTTAGCTGCCTACCATACTCACCTATCATACCCTACTCACTCCAAAACCAAACCTCAACCTAGCCTACAATAAAACGTTAGACTTGCCTTTCCTGGTAAAGTCCAACACTTTTGTTTCTTTTTCTTGTTGTTTCAAGTTGAGGCTGAAGCGATCGGCCTTCCCCTATCCAAGACAGGGAATTCTAGACGTCTTACAAGTACTAGTACCCTAGCGCGAGGTTCAATTATTTGAGTTCTTACTGTACGTACGATACGCTACCGGACTGGACTCCGCCAGCCCTGTCCTGTCATGACGAACCCTTGCTGGCTCGGTGCCTTACGGTACACGTATCATACGCGTAGCCGAGCAAGGCTTCATCTATCGTAAGTGCAAGGCTTCCCCAACGTGTACTGTACGCCAAGCCCGTAAACATGGGGGAAAATTATCGCCTGGAGATCAAGCCTTCCATTCTGCTTTCCCCCCCGCCCCTTGTATACGGTACTGTAATAGTGTTGCAAGTTTAATGAATGAACAATTTGTTTGTTTGTGGCGATGCATCGCGATAATTCTTACTAGATACCATATATCATAAGTGTGATACTGTATCATACATCAAAAAATTGTGTTTTGAAATTTCATGAACACAAATAAAAGTAATAAAAACCCTCAACATGGACATAAATTGAATTCAGTATCTTTGAAAGTCATCGTTCCGGCCTATAACCCTATACCCTCGTAAAACAGAGGCGCTTCACGACGCAACGGACTTGGGGATGCTCTTCACCTACCTAGCGCTCGATCGATTAACCAGGGACTCGGAGTTATGTGGCATCACATTTGTGAGGGGCGAAGTGATACGGTAGCGAGGAAGGTAAAGTAATATATTCAAAGAGAAAGATAAAAAAGAATGTACAATTCCCACCCGGTTCTGTTAGCACTGTTCACAAAGAACAGAGACACAACCGGGTAGACTGAGAAAAAAATAAGCAAAACTCCCCATACCCAACCCAACGAATGAACATACTGCCCACCCTCTAATATGAATATAGAAACAAGGAAACGAGTCCCGAAATCCCATAAGAAAAAGGAAAACCCGCATCAGCCATCAACCTCATTTTATCTACGGTATCCATCCAGGTACCAGATGCACACCCTATTTACTTATCATGCCCACCACTCAAACACTGCACTTCCTGCTGAGCAAAACCTCCATCCCCAGCATCTCGGTAACAAGCGTATAATACTCCTCCGGCTGTTTAACAACGCGAATATCAAACTCGCGAACCACGGCAGCAGTGAACTTCATCATCATAAACATGGCGAGGTGTCTCCCAATGCACACCCTCCCGCCAGAGCCAAAGCTGAGCCAACCGGCCTCGATGTAGTTCTTCATGCTGCGCTTTTCACCTTCGAGCATCTCGGTCGGGTGATCTTCCAGCCAGCGCCCTGGACGGAACTGCGCCACGTCTGGACCAAAGTAGCCCTCGTCGTAGTTGACTTGGTAAGCGGCCATGCCGACGTTGTAGCCTGGCGGGATGTGGTATTGGTGGAGTTGGCAGCCGGCAGGAGGGACAACGCGGGACAAGGCGAAGGCGACGGCGGGCGAGAGACGGACGGCTTCGCGCACGGCAGATTCGAAGATTGGATACTTGTTTTGGCGGTTGTTGTAGCGGAGGAAGTCTTTGATGTGGAAAGTGTTGTTTGTTGTGGCAAGTTCCTCGCGAACTTTTTGTAAGACTTCCGGGTTAAGGGCGAGTTCCTGGATTAGTTTTACTTGGGTATGCGGTACTACGCCTACTGCGCCAGCACTGCAGGATGATTGTTAGTCTCGTGAAAAGTATAGTTTAAGGGGAGTGGGGTCACATACATCAAGTTGAAGAGTTGAATAGTTGTGCCTTCCGCTTGGTTGCCATGGGGATAATACTCCCTCATCTTACTCTGTGCATTATAAAACTTTGCCAATAAGTGATTGGGATGTTTCTCTTTGAGGAATTCTAGATCCGCCTACTCATTAACTGTCAGCCACCACCCTTGAGCCCAATATCATCAAGAGCACTCACAGTCCCAGTATTAAAGGTAAATGTCGGCAAAAGCAACACATTGCGATAGAGATTGATCAAGAACTTGATCAAAAGGGTCTGACGGATAGCACGGGAAGTGGCCGATAATACCCATGGCAATGGCGTAAGAGCCCCAACGGTCTTGATAATAACTCTCATTCCGTAAGCAGCGTTGTTAATATCTGTACCAGCAAGGCAAAACCCTGCAGACCGGTCTGTCGTAAGTTGTGCAACCAAGTCCAAGGCGAAGAACTCCGCCCAGTCAACCATCTTGCAAGGAGTTCCAGTCTTTGCATGATGTTTGTCGAGACCTTCGATCAACTCGTCCACGGCCTTTCCACAAAAATCAATATAAAAATTCTAAACCAATCAAAAGAGTAGCTAGAGGGAAGCGAACCTTATCAAAATTCTCCTCAAGATTCAGCAATCCCTGTTCCGAGTAAAAATGCGACATATGATACTTTCCCAGCCGAGCCTTCTCGGGATCTTGCTCAAAAATAAAGCTGAAATCCTGATTGATGGACCCCGTCTCGTACGAGGGCGACTTCTTGAAGAACGTAAACTCTTTCTTATGATTTTGAAAGCCATAGATCACATTCCTGAGAGTAGGATCCGAGACCGAGATATCATTCGGTGCAATCCACACGATTGGACCATACTTCTTGTGCAAGTCCATCAAGTCCCTGTGCCAGGTGTGACGCATGACATAGTACCAGCGATAGGCATTCGTGAACTTGCCTAGGAATGGACCAGGGATCTTTTGTACGCGAAAGGGACTTGTCAGGTAGGCGTGTGTCCAGTAAGCAAGTGTCAGGGTAAGGATGCCAAAGAAAAAGTAGAGTTTGTGTTGTAAGAGGCTATATACAGCCTGGCCGAAGAGGTTCAAGAACATTGTGAGCAATGGGGATGGTGAGAAAAAGTGAATCGAATTGAACCCGCGAGATGCTCTTTTTTAGAATGAGTAGATAAGTAGGAAATAAACCTTAGAGCGAGAAAACTTGTCAGAATTATAGAAGGACTTTATAGGGCAGGTGGGAAGCATACGTTCGTGAAATAAAAATATCACAAGGGAACAAGCTCGACCAAGCGAGTGTAGATGGTGGAGAAAAGATAATGCAAGAAAGAAGAAAAGGAAGAAGCCTTGCCCGAAGAAATATGCAAAAGGGAGAGAAGAGAAAGGAGGGTGGGAGAGAGAGGGGTGAGTGAAAATGTGGTGGGTAGGTGCAGTACTAATGACCGAGGAAGGGGGAAGGGCCCAAGTCCGCGCAGTACAATGGCAGCTCTAGGACCAGCCGCGGCAGACCTAAACCCTTCCACTCATTTTATTACTGTAACCGCCCTTCCATAGAAATGGAATACGGTACTCGAGTAGGCAGTCAGTGATGCCCGGTGCGCAGAGTGATCCAGCACCATACACGGCATGTTGGCTGCTGTGTTGCCTCGTGCCGACGGGATGCCGGCGCAGTGCTCGTATCTTCCCCCCCCCAAACCTCAATCACTCGCTCGCTCACCCACGCATATAATTATCGTCGCCCTAAATATCACAGCTGCAAGCCATCATTCAGTCAGCCATTACACATTACCGGCCACTGTGCTGTACGGTACTCGAGCAGGGTAGGTCTACCATAAGCATTATTCGCACAGTAAGGATAGACCTGCACTTGTATCGATATAGCCCCAAGCCGCCGTGAAACGAATCATACCTCGGCAGCCAATGGGGCCACACGGAGAAAAAGCACCGTTCTCCAAAGTATTTCCTTTCCTCTTTTTCTTTTTTTTTCTTTCGTTTCTCCCCTTCCCCACTTGGCGGACGCCCCATGTCTTTGGGGAGGGGATGTGAAGATTCTCGAACCGCACGATACGATGCAAAACCGTTTGCCCAATTTCCAAGTCCCCTTGAACAACAAGCGCAAGGTAAAAGGAAGCGGTGGTGTGATGTTCGAGTCTCAGTTCGAGTCCGAGTACTGTTCCACCCTAGCTAACCCCCAAAAAACAAATTTCAACCACGTTAGATCCCGCTCCACGTTGCCAGGAAGAGAAGAAAAAGGAAAAAAGGAAATAAAAAAGCAAAAGAACAAAAAGGATGATGGAGCCCCCCAACCAACCAGGGGCACATTCTTCACGAACCCCCCCCCCAACTTTTGCTTTTGTTGTATTTTAAGGGTCAATTGGAAGTCCGAAGTCTACCCCATAGCCTACGGTAGTGAAGAACCCAAGCAAAGCGGTGAGTATTTCTAGTGGTGAGGGTCGTAACGTACAGTACACGCATACAGCATGTTAAGAGTATTTCGCGCATAGCGTCTTACCTGTATTTTCGAGTTCTACACGTTTTCTCTCACCCTTCTCTTCCCCTCCCACGCGAGTAAAACGGTTTTATTGATGATACGGTGTCGAATAATGTGGTTTAACATCGCAATTGGTAGATAATATCGGTGGACAAGGGTGATACCTTGTCCATGCAGTACTCGCTCGAGTCCTCGTACAGCGTTCAACAAAGGAAGGCCCACTAAAAAAATTCTCTGTGGAATCACTTAAAATTGGCTTCTCTTTAGACCCTATGAACTTAACTCCACCAACCTACTGTAGTTCCTTGACAAAGTGGGCATTAGTCGGGAACAGTAAGTAGGCTCTTCCGAACAAAAAAGAACAAAAAAAGTGAGCACACATAGGAGTTTATGTCAACGCGCCACCTTTTCCTACATGTACTCGTACTCGAGTACGTTCAATCCGGGTATTCCAGTACTAAGCGAACAATGGTAAGAAAGAGGAGCCGGTTCTTCGGGTCCGGCACCTACAATACTTGTGTTGTTTAGCACCCGAGCATACTCTACTTGTAGAACTGTGCTGGCAGATCAGAACTCCCTCTCGTCAAGAAAAGTATATTAGCGCAGGGACCCTCTTCTTCCATATTCAAGCACGTTGACCACAAACAAATACCGGTACTCCCCGCATGTCGGCTCCACCTCACGGATCTTCCAGGCGAACTATCGAACGGCAGA
>Ga0307507_10007089_pt1 | contig 16591 bp, 4 predicted proteins | sample 7_EM_MG_FD_207223 | JGI IMG/M metagenome (GOLD analysis project Ga0307507, IMG submission 207223) | Populus trichocarpa ectomycorrhiza microbial communities from riparian zone in the Pacific Northwest, United States - 7_EM | ecosystem: Host-associated > Plants > Roots > Unclassified | place...
GTTAGCTTTTAAAGTTGTTAAGTTAGTTAATTGCATATTAAGTTAGTTAAATTGCGTGTTAAGTTAGTTAATTGTATATTAAGTTAGTTAAATTGCGTGTTAAGTTAGTTAATTGCATGTTAAGTTAATCAAATTGCGTGTTAAGTTAGTTAATTACGTGTTAAGTTAGTTAAATTGCGTGTCAAGTTAGTTAATTGCATGTCAAGTTAGTTAAATTGCGTGTCAAGTTAGTTAATTGCGTATCAAGTTGGTTAATTGCGTGTCGAGTTAGTCAAATTGCATGTTAATTACGCGAAACGCGAAAATCAAAGTCTACTTAAATCTCATCCTGCGAATATTTTCCTGATGTTAAGCCCAGAATAAACAGAGACGTTAGCTAGCTAGTAAAGACCAAAACCACCAAAACCTTGCTATAGCAATTATTAGTCACCTATCCGCTAGGTACCCAAAGGGTAACCTACCTAATACCGCATTATATTGTGCTCTTTTAAAACTTAATATATATGCGCAAACTCCTTCTTGTAGTAAACAGCGACCTTCTTCTTATTACCCCCATCCCTTACCCTATTCTTAGTATACCAACCTTGCTCCCTTATTAGGCGTTACTGGCTGGCTTACTAAGAATTATAGGCGGTATAGATGGCTATAACATAGTCTCGAATTTAACCTAGACGTTTAGCGTTGGCGCTAGAATAAGAGAGAGCCCGGGCAATATAGTAGTTAAGGATATTAAAGGATCGTCGCTACTTAGGCCCAGGCTATATTAAAGCCTAAAGTTAGCAATAGAAACCTATTAAGGATAGGAAAGCTTACCTTAACGTAACTGCTGCTCTTAGTACGCATGCATTAATTATAAGGACTAAAGGTATTGGACCTTATATAATAGGTCTTATTATAAGCATCTAGAATATTCTTATTAGACTTCTGGTCTTTCGAGGACGTGCATACAAAGTCATTTAGGCAGGACCAGCACTAGTTATAGGTTAGCAGAGGTTAGGGTTCTATATACAGCAATAGGGCTAGAATACGCTATAGAATTAGATTAGAAGAGTAGTTAGTAAAAGAATAAAGAGGCATATTAAATTAATAATAGAAAAAAAGAAAATCTTAATAATATATCAAAGATATGTCCAAATTTAGACGAAGGGCGATAATAGGAAGTAAGGTGTTAAAGAAAAGGAGCAGCTTAATAAGCAAGGTATCTCTATACTTTACCTCCCAATACCCTTTTAGTGAATAGCCGTAACCTTACCAATATAACTCCGTTACAATAGCGTAATTTAGAAGAAAGGAAACACGCGTATAAGCTATTTAGTTATTACTTCCTTATAAAAACTAATTATGCGGCCAGGGAAGGCAATTAAGACGTCAATTATAAACGTATATAGGTAAAATTATACCTAAACGATACTATAGTATTAAAGAATAATGTTATAGACATTCTTAACAAATCGTATAATAGCTAGAGGCGCTATTACGAAGTATCCCTTCTGTTTGCTAGGCAGTAGAGCTACACTAAATATATAGCATAGAACTAACGAGAAAGGATTATAGATTAATATCTTAAAGGTTAAAGATAACGGTAAGCCAAGACTCTATACGTTAAATCCTATACTAAAAGGTCCTATAGAACCATATTAGGAACACCAAATTGCCTATAATACTCGCGATTAATTGCAGACCGGCATAAAGGCTTAAAAGTAGAGTTGTATAAAAATCCTTAGGTTAGCCTAGGTAGTCACCAGTATATTTCCGGTAGGCTTTTAAGGGGTCTCCTAGTAATCCTCGCGTCTTTTCTCTAGTTATATTTTTCCTTATTAAGGTTTTCAGGAGTTCAAAGCAGGGGTTAGATAAATAGATAATATACAGCGGCTTACTAATATCTCTCCAAACCCCTTCTAGGACAAGCCCTTATAATCTCCCTACTGCAAGGTAATGGCGATCGGGGGCCGACCGCAAGAAGGGGGGAGGCAATGTAAGGGATATTATTGCGGACACCTTAGGTTGCCTTCAGGACAACCTCCGGACGCCCCTTGGATAGTCGCCGGTCACGTGCCGGAGGCACGTGCCCGTAGTATATAGTCTCCACGATCCCAGAGGCCTTACCTTCTTAAGGATTCGTCTCTCTTACCCATCTATCCTGTTCCACAATTGTGTCCTTATAGCCCCCTATCTATAAAGTCCCCTTACAAATTGTCTCTAACTATAGCCCCTAGTTTATATTGGATTTCTAGAATAAACTCTGCCGTATCCTTAGGATTAAGATTAAGCTCTTTACTATATTCCACCCTTAGACTAATAGCTAAACCGAGATTATAAACTAGTACCTTAACTAGCAACTACGGCCCTTTATAGACTACTATTAGGATAACTAGTTAGAATTACTACCTATAATGGACTATGCGTAGCTTATACTCCCCCACAATAGTATAGGGATGTCCCTATTTAAACTGCTCTATAGGTATGCACCATAAACATCCTTTAATTGGGATAGGCCTACTAAACCCACTATAGCCCGCGAACGCCTTAGCTATAAAGAGGCCCGGGCATTTATTAAGAGAATATATAGAGCCTAGAAGACTGCTTAAATAATTATAAAAAAGGCGTAAGAAAAAAAGGAGTCTGATATAAACTAATATTATTATAAGGAAGACTTCTAAGTAGGAGATAAGGTATTGGTGTTAATAAAGAACTAGAAAACCTAGAGGCCGAGCTATAAGTTAGATAACTAAATAGCTGGCCTATATAAGACTCTTTAAAAGGTAGGACACTCTTTTAAGGTTAAGCTACTAGAGTTAATAAGGATCTACCCTATCTTCTCTCTGGACCGGCTATAAAAGGCTATAAATAATCCACTACCTAAATAGTATAACGACCCCCTACCGCTAATCTAGATTGCTAAGGACAAAGAATAGGAAGTTAAAGAAATCCTAGCAGTAAAAAAGGTCTATAATGCCTTAAAATACTATGCAAGCTGGGTAGGCCATGACGACGACCTAGAGTGGTACCCTGTATCTAATTTTAAGTACTCCCCCTATAAGCTATGGGACTTCTACCTAGCCCACCCTAACCTCCCTAGACTACCACGTAAATTAGATAACTGGATTAAATGCTAGGAAGAAGGGTTAGATAATTACAATAATTTGGACGATAATAGGGAGCTTGGACAACGCCTAAGGGCAGGCTTTTTTAGGAGGGGGGGCGATGTGATGGTGCTAGAGCGCGTTACCTGCCAAATTCTGCTATGCTGCTGCCATATTCTGCCAACCTACGATTGGCTCGCTTACCGCTAGCGCCTTGGCGGCTGCCCTTTTATATATGTTTACTATGGTCCTAGCGACCCCCTTCTTTTCTTCTCCTTAGCTTAGTATCTTTATTAGATAGCAATCCACAAGCTTTGGTTTAGAGGCATTTGTACAAGTCGTTATAAAAGTGGTTCTTAGTATAGGTATTAATAGCTCCTGCCTTTTAATCGCCTATAGCTAGCATTTGAAACTAGCTATTCTATCTTATATAGTTATTAAGTGGAATTATTCTCTTTACTAGATCTTTAAACTCCTTTGTACGACTAGCGGAACTATAGATGTATATAATAATATTATAAAGCTTACTAAGTAGTCCTATAACCCAAAAGGTTACCCATTTCTCCTCTTTATCTACTACCTCTCCTTTTTCTTCTTATTTATTATATAACTTTAGTTACTCTATTTTAATTAGACTATAAAATAGGAAGGCTTATATAGCTAAATTAATAATATGACTAGTATAGCGGATCTACCAATATATAAAATCCTATTTAATATCCTCCTCTTTCTAGAGATAGGCTTCTACTGTACAACAAAGTGTATTATTTAAAGTGGCGTTATTATAAACAATAGACCCAAGCTTTTATATAATACTATAGTCCTTAAGGACTGGGAGAAGAGTGGCGAATTGCTTATTTCCGCTATAGGTTGCTACTATATAAAGTGCAAGGAGGGCCTTTAAGCGCTTTTCTTAACTATAGTTAATAAAGTAGGCGCAGATCCCTAGAAGAAGGAGCCTATTTAGGGAGATCTAGATATTAAGTAAAAGATAAATACTTAATATTGCTAACTGAAGTTTCTTTTATATAATATCTTTATAAGTCTGCCAGGACTATTTAATCTTCTTTATAACTTAAGAGTGTACCATAGTTATAAAGTTAGATGATTCTGGATTAAGCATTTAGTAAAAAGTATAAAATTTAGGCTATTCAACAACTTAAAAAGGAAGTTTTTGTATAACAATTAGTGTAATTAAAGCCTCATTAATTATATCCTGATTTAGATGTTTTTGGTAGACTTAAGTATCGATCTCTTCTGTTTGGCCTAAAGACTCTACTTAGGTATAAAGTTGCTATAGTTGGCAAACGGTTTCTTCTTAAATTAGACCTGTTACGGCGCTGGTGGAAAACGGTGGATTATGGTAGACGTTATGGTAGACGCTGAGTCACGTGAGTCTACGTGACTAGAGGACCGCATAAAACTTCGCACGGCGCTGCTATTCTTCTCCCTTTCTTTCTCTAGCTTTGGATCCTCGTTTATAGACTACCAATTGTATAGGCTTGCGCGTCCCTTATGCCGTGCTTGTGCCTTAATTAACTGAGTCGCTAACATTATCTAAAGCTTAACTACTCTTTCTTCCTAAGAAGGAACTCAAATATATCTATAAAGGACATAGAATAGGACCCTAAGGACATTACTAGGACTATAAGGACAGGACAGACCCCTAAGAACCAAAAGAACACAAATAGAACGCGAAACCTAAGAATAGGACACGTATGGACCAGAACCCCTAAAAAATAAATAAATACCAGAAATTACCCAATACCCCTACTACCATGCCAAGAAATATAGTAGCCGGCAAAGCTGTTATAGGACCCGCAAATACCTCTGATGGTGAAACAGTCGCTGTCTTAACCCCCTAGGAAGAGCTTACAGCAGCTAATGCCGAAATTAAACGGCTTTGAGAGCTGCTTGAAACCAGAGACACCCCTGCACCTAGTAAGGAGTTATTAGACACCTAGAGACTTGCTATAGTCCTTAAGACCCTAGCCTAACGTATAGTATTAGTATTGTCGCGGTCCGCAAAGGTTGCGGACCCCCTATTGCTTACAGACGGAACTAACCCTATATTTAATAATTGGAAGCTTTAACTGCAAGACAAGCTTGAAGTTAATGCGGACTACTTCCCTACTACCTAAGCTAAAATAGCCTACGTCTTCGGCTGTACTGGCGGGGACGTATAGACGTATCTACGTCCGTGATACGCCTAGGACTTGGCAGACCCCTTCCTCTCTAAAGAAGAGATGGTTGACTACCTATCTTCCATTTATAAGGACCCCTTTAAGACACAAAACGCCTGCCTTAATTATAAAGCTCTTAATATAAAGATGACGGAGACCTTTTTAGCCTTTTAGACCCGCTTTCTGCACCTAGCTGACTAAGCCTAAATTCCCTATAAAGACCTGATGCTAGACCTCTTTGACAAGCTTACCCTAGACCTACAGCGCGCTGTACTGCCAGTTTTTACTACTGTATAGACGCTAAAGGTACTTATAGACTACTGCCTAGCTATTGACTAAGGCCTCCGTTGAATTAAGGTACGATCTGAGCGGTATAAAGCTAGAAACTCTCTAAACTAGACTATAAGCACTTTATAAATGGCCTATAATACCCTAGCACAATCTGCAACTCCTATGGCACCAGCCGTATAGCCTACCATTAATTTAGTAGCTAGCCATATAGTTAGTCCTGCTGCGGGTTCGGCGTATACTTAGCCTATATACAACAACCCCTATAAACAGGCCCTTAGTAATTAAGGAGCTTGCTTCTTATACAGCTAGAAAGACTACTTTGTAAAGAATTGCCAGACAAAGGCAAAAATGGGCGAGGTTCTATTAATTTAGGAGGATAGTATGGAGTTGGAAAAAGAGGAACCCTAGAGGAAGACTCCTCTCTAGGGTTAAAAGGGATTAATATATTACATGTTAATCTAGGTTAGCTAGTTAGTGGAAGAAGCTATACTATCCCTTATACCTTATTCCGTAATGGATATTAAGTTTTAACCTCTGCTTTAGCTGACTCTAGAGTAAATGCCTTTGCCTTAATAGACACCCAGTATGCCGTAAAGCTGGCTGACTTTTTAAATATACCCTTTAAAGAACTGCCTAAACCAATTCCTATTTGTGGGTATAATGGATAAATAGGGCCACCCATTACGACTATCTTACGGATTTACCTCCATATTGATAGATAAAGGCAGTATAACGTCCCCTTTCTTATTACGGACCTTAGGAGCCACGATATAATTATAGGGAGAAAATAGCTAGCCTATTTAGGCTTACAGCTTAATATATAAAATAGACGGCTTATCTAGCCTAAAACCCTACCCCTAACCCCTTCCTTTATAAAAGAAATCAGTATTATAATGGAAAACCTTATACGGCCCTAGATTAATACTATTTACTAGGCTAATGCTATGCGCAGAGACTAGGCCTTTAAGAAGGATATATGTCTTAATCCTTAACGGATCTATATACTACGCCGCCCCTAGACTGTATATATTATGCTATCCGCACTAGAGACCTAGGAAGTTAATAGTGACCTAGCTAAGCCCCCTATAGAGAACCTAGGCCCTATATAGCCCCAAAGGAAAACTAGGGATATTGGACGCCATACTAAGCTAATAAACAGGAAGGATAACTTATGGAAAATGGAACATAAGCTAAGGAAGACTATACACCCTATACCGTAAGATACGGCCCAATAAGTGTCCGTAAAGAAACCTATAGACCTCCCACTAGTTGATATCTGCTGTATTGGCGCTGTAGGATTCTACTAGAACTTGGTTCAGCCTAATACTATTGCCTTTATAACTAGCCTGTACAAAATTGATTGAATACTTAAGGAAAAGGAAAGCAAGCTTAGTGGATAGGAAAGTGAGCTTATAGATAAGGAACTAGTAGAACAAAAACTGCCTAATTAACACTGGAAATTTAAGGATATATTCTCCAAGGCAGTATTGGATATACTTCCGCCTTACTAACTATATAACCATAAGATTAAGATCAATTAAGGCAAGGGAAGTACTTTTAGCTTTAGCCCTCTCTACCCACAGTTTATCGCTGAATTGTAGGCCACAAAGTAGTACTTTATTAAGCCTAGCCAAGCCCCTTTTAACTCGCCTATTCTCTTTGCCAAAAAACTAAATGGAGGACTGCGCTTCTGTATTAACTACTATAAGCTAAATAATATAACCCGCAAGGACCGCTATCTATTACCCTTACTTAATAAGACTCTTGCCCGAATAAGTAGAGCTAGGGTCTTTATAAAGCTTAATATCCGCCAGGCCTTCTACCGAATTAGGATAGACCCTGGGTCTAAGGAGCTTACTATATTTTAAACCCGTTACGGAACGTACAAATATAAGGTACTCCCTTTTAGACTAACTAACGGACTAGCTACGTACCAGCGGTATATAAATAATGTACTCTTTAACTACCTTAACGACTTCTATACGGCCTACCTAGATAATATTATAATTTACTTTAAGAACAAGCTGGAATATAAGGAGCACATCTATAAAGTCCTATAATGGCTCTGCGAGGCTGGTCTCCAGGCTAATATTAAGAAGTTGGAATTTAGTGTTAAGCGTACAAAGTACCTAGGTTTTATTATTAGTATAGATAGAATTAAGGCCAACCTAGAGAAAACGGCCGTAATTAACTAGTGGACACCCCCACGGACCATAAAGGGGGTATAATTATTTTTAGGTTTCTGTAACTTCTATTAACGCTTTATTAAGAACTACAGTAGGATTGCCCGGCCTCTTAACCGCCTTACTAGAAAAGACTAGCCATTTTACTTTGACGCTATATGTATGCAGGCCTTTAATAAGCTTAAAAAGCGGCTGGTATTGGCTCCCCTACTTACCTACTTTAACCTAGAACGGCCCTTAATGCTAGAAACTAATGCCTTAGATAGTGTAATAGCCGGTATTTTTTCCTAGAAGTAACTGGACAGAGAATAGCACCCTATTGTATACTATTTGAAGACTATAATAGATGCTGAGCTAAACTACCATATCTATAATAAAGAAATGCTGGCTATTATCTCTAGCTTTTAGCACTGGCGTGCATAGCTAGAGGGGACCCCTAAGCCTATTAAGGTAGTTTTAGATTATAAGGCCCTAGAATACTTTATAATAACTAAGGCCCTTATAGCCCGCTAGGCACGCTAGGCGGATATCCTATCTTAGTTTAACTTCTTAATTATGTATAAACTAGGCGCTATGAACCGTGTGGATGCTCTTATAAGGCGTAAACAGGACCTAGGTAACTAGGCGGCTGTAAAGATCTTATTACGGACCTAAGCACTACTATGACCAGAGCACCTCAACCCTTGGATATAGGCAGAACTAAATACGGACCCTTTAGACGCTAAGATATGCCCCGTTAACTCCATGGAACTTAACCTTATTAATAAACTGCTGTAGGTAAACTGTACGGCCCCTTCTCTATAGGAGTGCCGCAAAAAGGTAAAGGATGCTACTAGCCTATGGTCCCTCAAAAACGGACTGCTTAAGCACTAGGAACGGCTAGTGGTGGCAGAGGAACAGAATTTATGGACTTGGCTTATTGCCGAAGCATATACTTAGGTCTCTACGGTCTACCCTAGAAAAAATAAAACCTGTAGAATTATTGGCGACTGCTACTACTAGCCCAGAATAGTTATGGATATTAACTGCTATGTACAGAACTGCAATAACTGCTATAGGTTTATAATTTTATAAGACAAGACCCTAGGGCTATTAAAGCTACTCCTGATACTAGAACGCCCCTGGTAGTATATCTCTATAGACTTCTATAAGTTACCTATGGACCGCGACGGATATAATATGGTTATAATCCTAGTTAACTGCTTTAGCAAGCGCCTATTCTCAATCCCCTATTATAAGAATATTAATGCTAAAGAGGCGACCTAACTGTATATCTACTATGTCTACCAAATTTATAGACTACTAGATACTATTGTATCTAACCATAGGCTGTAGTTTATATTAGCCTTCTGGAACGAGTTCACCTAGATTCTAGGTATTAGGCTAAAGCTCTTTATAGCATACTACCCCTAAACAGACGGTTAGACGGAGATTATAAATTAGTACTTGGACTAGAGACTCTGGCCCTTTATTAACTACTTTTAGGATAACTAGAGTAGACTATTACCTATAATGGACTATACCTAGGCAACCCTACCCTATAACTTTACGGGGTTTGCACCTATTTAGCTAGAAATGGGATACTTACCCTGTATAAGCTTTGACTAGAAGAGACCGGAAGGACCATAGACCATGCGCGAAAAACTATCTTATAAGGAAGCACAGCAGTATGCTAAATGCTTAGAAGAAGTATGGATGGTAGCCCGTAAAAACCTAGAGAAGGCCTAGAAATTAATAGAATAGCAGGCAAATAAGCACAGGCGTGAGCCCGACTTTACTATAGGCGATAAGGTTTGGGTTATAACAAAGAACTAGAAAATAGAATGGCCTAGCTGTAAGCTAGACTATAAAATGGTAGGACTATATAAGATCCTTAATAAAGAAGGCAACTTATATAAGGTTAAACTCCTAGACTTAATTAAAGTCCACCCTATTTTCTTACCAGATAAGCTATAGAAAGCTGTAAATAACCCACTACCTGGATAAAAGAATAAGCCTCCACTGCTGATTTAAGTTAATGGCGACGATAAATGGGAAGTTAATGAAATACTAGCCTGTAAACTAGTATGAGGAACGCTAAAATACTGTGTCTAATGGAAAGGTTATAATTTAGACCTAACCTGGTACCCTGCCTGGAACTTTATAGGTTACCCCTAGAAGCTTAAAGAATTCTATAATTAATACCCTAACAAGCTAGGACCCCTGAAGTATCTAGACGAGTAGATGGAGTGCTGGTATAGCGAAGATGATAAGCTACCTGTTGAGCATACAGATAAGAATACCCTATGGATATGATACGGACATACAAAGCCTGAGGGCAGGCTTTTTTGGAGGGGGGGGTAATGTTACGGCGCTGGTGGAAAACGGTGGATTATGGTAGACGTTATGGTAGACGCCGAGTCACGTGAGTCTACGTGACTAGAGGACCGCATAAAACTTCGCACGGCGTTGCTATTCTTCTCCCTTCCTTTCTCTAGCTTTGGATCCTCGTTTATAGACTACTAATTGTACAGGCTTGCGCGTCCCTTATGCCGTGCTCGTGCCTTGATTGACTGAGTCGCTAACAAGACCTAGAGTTCAGTCGATATATATTCCATGCTTTAACTTAAGATGTCTATATATATTTGTACTAACCGAAGTGCTATACAGTGGTGTCGCTATATAGTGTATATAGAACTTAAGCCAAGAATTCTCTCTATTATGTGCCGTTTAAGTATAGACCTATATTGTATAAGCAGATTTACCCCTTCCTTTTAATTTAGTTTTAACTAAATTATAGGTAGTTAAAGGCGTAGGAAGAGATAAATTAATTTTAGAATCTATAATTTATACGGAATAATTAAAGAGAAGGAAGGAGTTTAGAAATTTTGGTTAAGCGATGAGAATTATTAATAAGAATCGATGATAATCGATTGTCATTAATAACGATTATTAATTGATCTTATTGATAATAAGTTATTGAAAACCACACTGTGTGGCCCTAGGTTGAGCCATCGACCAAAGCCGTGATATTTGCTCTAGGTCGTGGTGTATCAAAGCTTCCTTCTCTTATCAGTATAAGCTCTAAACATACTGCTGCTGCCTCTATAGGTAGTCCCTCTGGCTGCCCACTTAGGCAGTGATTTTGAATGTCACCAATACAATCTTCCTTGTCGATCGCTTACCTATCTACTTTGATATAGAGCTTGAGTATGAGTACGGTGGTGAGTCTCCCACCCGTATATAGTTAAATCGACACGCAGTTTAAGTATCCTCTATAGTCTATGTACGAGAGCCCATACGTGTCACACTAAGCTGCCTTATTTACTGCAGGTGAGTTTAATAAGATCCTAAACAATCCGATAGCTGCCAATGAGAATAATAATAAAGAAGTTTAACACTTTTACCACCCATAGGATTACGGTGCGGTAAAAGCTCCTATATAGCCTCTATAACTCTTCTAGCTTATAAATACAGCTTTCCTCCCGTTGCTAAGTTAATCGTACTTTCAAAGGCCTTTAATAGTAGAGGCCTTAATATTTAAGTCTTTAGTAAAGAGGGAGAGATCAAGTCTATAAAGTAGGAGAAGTAGCTAGCTAAGCCTTTTAATACTGAACCGTTTACTACTTTAATTGACCAAACAAAACGAACAAGCTTAAAGCTTTAAATATCCAATTAACCAAACCGAAGATATATGGTTTGAATTGTTTGTTTATTAGCAAGTCTGCTGTCTACAAGTGGAAAGAGAGGTGCGAAGTCACTACTGACATGCTTGCACTGTCCAAATCAGACACAAAGTCCAACACAATTCGCACCGCCTCCCGCCGGATCACAACTATTCCTAGGAGCATCAACACATTTTTGGCCCTTGGGATAAGCTGTACCCAGAAATCCACCGCACGACTTGTCGCTGACACGGATTCCAGGCCGATCACATACCATGACGCAGCCAGTGCTAGAGGGGCCATCAATGCACACGTACCGGGTTGGACGTGTTCCTCTTAAGCCACCGCAAGGCTTGTGCGTTGTTGTCGTAGGGAGGGAAGTCGAGGTTCAGTTTTGGATAGGATAAGGGGTCATTGTTGGCACCCCCCTTGCACCCATAGCTAGGCACGACTTGAAACAGTTCATTAGCAAAAAGGAGTCTGGAGGATATAAACTATGGAGAAATGGCTGACTTGGTATACTGGCTCCACACCGCCGCATTTATCGAAACATTCCTTTTTGATGGCATTCGCGCAGTAGCAGGACTAGAATATAGGTTACTAGGCAGTGTATTTCATGAATGGCAGGAAAGTAAACCTCTGGCCAGACTAGAGGGCACCCCTTTGGTTCGCAAACGCATGCAGTGACATCCCTAGCAATAGTATAACCACATTGCTACACCACTCCGTCTAGGTTAGCTGATTCGGCTACTTAGAAGGTTGTTGCGAGAAGTGAGGTTATTGTGGAAAGGAGCAACACCAAATTGGGGCTTTCACTAACCATAGGTGTTGGGCTAGCGCAGGCGATACCATGTGTCGAGTATTGCTCCTAGCATGCCAGCGCTGCGGCGTTCTTGCACCTGCACTTCTGTATAGCTCGTTGCTTAGCTCCCAATATTACCCTCGGCAAAGTATTTGTATGTCGACCGGTGCGGTATTAAGGTACTTACGGCGATGAATTCCAAAGGACAAATAGGGGGCGTGCAGGTACACGGCCCAATCAGTGGAGGTGCCGCAAGGGATAATGATAGAAAAATGGTTAATGCGATAAAAGATGTCATTGCTATGATTGTATAATAATCCGGCTTATTCCTACTTTTGAAGCAAAAGGAAGGACAAAAGAAATATAGAGGACGGCATGGGCTTTATATGTGATCCTGGCCCAGAGAATTATACAAGAATAGGAGAGACATTTGTAGGGGGAAGGGCGCTCAACCTCGGTGGGTAGGATAATACAGTCGTGTTCCATTGGGCAAGGAGGCTATTGAGTGAGAAACTGTGGAGATAATTTATTGTGCTAAGAAGCATAGGAAAACAGCTCGCTCGTAAATTTGTAACTGAAGATTCTGAAAATGGCGCGGCAATTTTCTAGAAGTTGATAGGGGAGGCTACGAACTTGTACATAGGCGGGGCAGCCGAGAAATTTTGATCACTACGAGACGGAATCCAGGAATAGTGAGCGGTCGGAATTAAAAGAACATTTCTTGACCAACCTAGAATACATATTAGGCAATGCCTAGAAGTATGCCTAGGTGGTGGTATTGCTGAGTCCGAATCCATCAAAGAATCATTATCCATGCATACGAGCAGAATCGCAATTGGTAAGGAAGCCGGCCCGTAAGAGCTAATGAGAGATGGAGCTGTGGCGTACGCCGTTTTGGAAGGATATCATCTTACTAAAATAACTTACTGACCTTATAGGCCATTAAGGGCATAGAAGTACCTAGTAAGCCGACATTGGAGGTTTAGCGTCAGGAATTTATCCTAATAGCTGTGCTCATTGTGCGACTGACTACGTATTTCCCGAGACTTAAGACGCGACTTGAACATATAAATTAAAAACCTCACCGTAAGAGAGGGAATAAAAGGATGCCAGTAACGAGGTCTCCCGCTTGGGTTGTAGCGTAGGGTATGCAGCTGAGACACGGTTTTATAATCTACTTTTTGATTTATCCGAGTCTCTATTTTCTTGTGCTCTCCGTAGCAGGGCGTACAAGCTCTGCAACCTTGGCATCTCGAAACCCCTCTCTCTAGCGATCCGAATTGGGTTGCCCAGTATAACCTCCAGCTCCATCCTCTTCCCTTGTTCCCAGTCTAGCGCCATGCTAGGTTTGCTCCCACTGGTATTCTTTTGTGTGCTCCTTAGTATTGCTTCGGCGGATGCGAATTCTCTTGGGAAGGGTTTGCCGAGAACTTTGGGGGCCGTTGTAAGGACTTCGTCCATAACACCTTTCAGATGTCTGTACAGCTCGTCGTCTAATGCCATAGCACCATTTGGAGTACCACCGGAGAGGACGGAGGAGGGGTTCATGGACGCGTTGATGGCGATTTTATGCCACCGGACGAGTTGTAGCTTTGCATGATCGTAGGTACTGGCATCTTTAATGCCACCGGCCCGGAGAAGCCCAACGAATCTGTTGTTTTGTTCAATGGCTTTAGCATCAGTGAACAGTGCATGTCCGTTATCCAAGTGCGGTAGAAACGGGCCCACGTTGATACGAGTCCAGCGATTGTGCTTAATTACACCAGGGCTCGTCTGGGCTGCAGAGACGATGGTAACGGCGCTACAGATGGTTTTGCCGGGAAATCGCTCGGCATATGGAGCTTCTACTCCAAGACCATTCTGCACTAGAACAATTGTAGTGCCGTCTCCCACCAGACCTTCTAGTATTTCTGAGTCGTCGCTCACGTCAGGCAGCGCCTTTGTGCTAACGACGATGTAATCCCACTGAATTTTGCTCTTACGGGCCTCATCTGGATTGGCGAATGTTTGCGACGGGACGAATTTGTAATTGCCATATTGTGGAGAGGTGACCGAGAAGCCTTCAGCTTTTACGGCTGCATAGTTGGAGCGGCAGATGACGGATACCTGGGTGTCAGGCGCATAAGCAAGCCGAGAGGCATAGAAGGCGCCCACAGCCCCTGCGCCTACGATTAGAATGTCAATGGGCATTTCTTATCGAAAAGAGGGAATAATATGATAACCTTGGACGAGCTACTGTCGGCATATGAGAAGAAGAGCCGACCGGGTAATTATCGGGAGAATTACTCGCCACGCTCGCCAATCCCTACAACCACTGGATTGATCCTACATTGTTCCGATTGGACGGTTCCAGAGACTTTATCATCCCAGCCTCACCTGCTGCTGATGCTACTGACTGCCGGAGAAAGTGAAATCACTCTGTCGGCAAGTAATATGACGTCCACCAGAGACATCATCTAGATCTTCCGGGACCCCCCGAAGTTGCGGGATACAGATCTCCTGCTAAGAGCCTGACTGCGCTCGGTAATCATTATCTCATCTACGTCGAAAATCTCTCCTGATCTCAACTTCATTTTTGAGATATTTAATTGCGGTATATCTAGTCTCTTGGTACGGTAGATCATCTATGGTCATTGAAGCGTAGTATCAGCTGAACTAAACTTCTGTAATATCCAAAGGCCATCATTCAAGCTCTTCCATGGTCCAATAGTTCTTAGGGGACTGATACCTGCTCCAAGTTTATGGACCCGTCGTCTCGAGCCAATATTTAGGATGCGGGGTTTCACTGGAATGTACACGAATTCATGCACATTTGACGTTTATCTTCTTACCTGTAGCAGGTGATAAATCTTTCCAAAAGCAGCAGTGAAATTGAAGATAACCGGGAGCACGGTAATGCTTAATCGAACCGCTAAATAGTGAATGCGTCGAAATGTACGGTTCGAGCACTAGCCGCCGAGACCGGCATTGTCGGATAAAGACCTTCGACCTTATTAACTTTTATCTCCGCGGACCCAAACATCGCGAGTTATTACAATTATTAGACTTACTGTATCAACCGCCTACATGGTTCTAGACGATTTTCATTTAGAGCGCTTCATAAAAATGGCCGTTTTCCATTACATTACGATTACTAATTCTCAAAGATTCTCCCATTTCCAAAAGCCTAGGGGTCGTTCGGTTGCAATCTGACGCTTTTGAATCTGAACTGAAAGTCCGGCAGAAAGAACGCGTTCCTTCCCGATTTAACACGCGTCTGTGGCTCTACGGGTTGCACGGACGTGTGCAATCTGAAGCCTTTAGATTAATCTAGAGTTCAACTAAGGAGCTTTAAGCTCCTTATTTGAACTAACGCCAAGACCTCAGTTCAGATTCTATATATAGTAAAGTGCGCCTAGTTTTAGCATGTTTTTTGGGCGGTCAGAGGAACATCAAAAATTTATAGCTGAAGTTAAGTTAAACTAAAGTTCAACCGAACGTTCGCCTCAGAATCAGATTGGAGCTCCAGATCAACTCTATTCTGAACTGAATCTGAGGCCTCCAGATTGCAACCGAACGTTCCCCTATTCTTGAGCCGAACCTAGAACAACCCTCCATGATAGACAATGTTACTGGAATTATCATCCTCCACACACCTGTCCTTGTGATAGGGAGTTCAGTGATTGGCAGGACTCTCTCCACACTCCTAGCAAGGCACGGGATTAAAACTACATCACGGTCGAGAAATATGCTTCTATCCCTTAACCCGCCAGCGTCCATCTGGTAGATGGTCCGTGCGGAACACCAGAATCAAAACCAGACTTGCGGCTGACAGAATATCCTGTCAAACCTATCAAACAGACAGGGTGTCAGCTGACAGGGCTGTCTGTCAGACAGCTGTCATAACAGGGCTTGGCAATCTAAAATTTTCTAACAGACAATATATGGATTCTTTTGTTTCCCTATTATACGACCTTATTAATATAGCCTGCCCTAGTAAAATTCTAGCTCTCCAGGCCCATAAGTAGGGCTAAATTACGACCCTTGAGGCCGCCGCGAAATTATATAATATGCCCCCAATAACAGCCAGGCGACGCGCTGCCGGTATATAACTAAAACGCGGTTCTCGCGCATTAAATAGCCTCCTTATACCTGTATAAGAAGAGAGTCTTAAGCGGGTTCTGTTGGTGGATTAACGCGGTATGCCACCTAGGATTGCGACCGTACGGCAGATGGCTAGTATCCTAGCAGCGGCCAAGCGACCGCAACGAGCAGTACGCAAGTGCAGCATATGCAAATCAACAGAACATACAGCGCGTACGTGCCCTAGATATCAGATAATTAGGCAGTAAATAGCTACAGTAAATACAATTATTCGTGGTTAAGGAATTCGCATTTTTGGCGTTATAAGTTCTAATGTGGCCGC
>Ga0307507_10007090_pt1 | contig 16591 bp, 4 predicted proteins | sample 7_EM_MG_FD_207223 | JGI IMG/M metagenome (GOLD analysis project Ga0307507, IMG submission 207223) | Populus trichocarpa ectomycorrhiza microbial communities from riparian zone in the Pacific Northwest, United States - 7_EM | ecosystem: Host-associated > Plants > Roots > Unclassified | place...
TTCCTTTTAACCTAACCTTTAACCCGTATATATAGAGTATTTATATTAATGAATGTTTCTAGAGCCTTGTTTGGGTTTGCCTTTGTTATTATATCTACTAGGTTGTCTTGGCCATTAATCCATTAAATCTTAAAGAGTTCTTGCCGTTTGTAGGATTAATAAAGTGCTATAATATTAATTATAAGGCGCTTCTTCTTTATAGTACCAAGCTTAACCAAGCACTTATAGAGGGAGTATGAATTGGTGCATATGATTATAGGGATAATAGGAAGTTTAAGTTAATCTATAATTATCTTTAGGGTAGTTCTAATTATAATTACTATATTAACTCCGCTGACCATTCCATATATCTCTAATGCTAGAACGCTTTAAGTAATACACTTACTCTTAGTTAAGCTCTAATAGATAAAATTGCTATAGATTGTAAAGTCATTCTCTCTAGTAAATTTGTTCGCAATAATAATCTTATATCCTAACTAGGAGCTAAAATCTTTATTGTTTATAAACGATCTATTAACAAATATAAAGAGCTTAATAGTAGGAAGATTAATAGGCATATAGAGTAGTCCCTAATTAAGATAGTTTATTTACTAGGAAAGATGTTTATTTAGGGCAAGAACGTCGTCCTTAATTGGTTCCTAGTGTTGGGCGGCAATAGAGAGATTGAATAAAGCCTTAGGTTAACAGATAGAAGCAATATAAGCTCCATAAGCGCGTTACTCCACATATCCTTACTTTGGAGAATTAGCATTAATAACGTTGATCTTCTTGCCTTAACCCTTCTAGTGTAAAGCAATAGAATCCTTATTTAGGGAGAGGGTGCATCTATTAAAGAGTAATAGTATTGTTAAATTAAGCTTTTCCTTTGGCTTTACTATAAGATTTGCCTTTACTAACTTATCTTCTTTAAGAGCTAAGAATTGGTTGTCTCCTAAGATAATTATATTATTAGTTTATATACTAATGATTCTAAATGGAGTTCCTATAGTTATAATTAGGAAGCATGGGTTAAATATAGAAGTAGTTATTAAAAGCTTCTCTTTATAGTGCTTGCTATAGGTAGCCTACTAATGGGTTCCTACCTCTGCGATTCTATATAATGGCTTAAGCACAACCATAATCGTATCTTTAGGATATTAGTAATGAATTTGCTCTGGAAGGTATGCTAATATTAAGCGCTAAAAGTGCGTCTCTAATTGGGTATAGGCCTAAGTAATATCTCACAAATAAACCGCTATTCTATTCTTTATTAAGGAGGGAGCTAGTATAACAATAACTTACTAACTAGCTCGTTAAATTATAGGAGATTATATAAGAATTACCTCCTTACTATTATTATTATAACCTTGGATGATAAGCCTTGATTTCTTAAATAGGGCGTTAGTAGCTTTGCCCTTAATTTTATTAACTATTCTTAATTTAAAAATGTGAACTTTATTAAACTTAGTAGGGTTATATTTCTTAAATTTAAAGACTCCTCTTATAATAAGACTATTAATCTTCTGTTTATTAGATGCTTAGAAAGGAGCTCCTAGAGTTATAATATAACCTTCCTTTTAGAGCTGTTTTGCGAGTTTAAAGTCAGCCTTCTCCTTAGCTGTTATAAAGGCTATTAATAGCTTAACTCCATTCTTAATAGCGGCAATAAATTGCTCTTTAAAATTAATAAGATATTGGCGATTTTATAATCCCTTTAGGCAACCTCTACTGCGTTATAGTTGCGGCGTATCTACTATAATTATATTAGAATTGTGGTCGCCTTTTAGAGCACGTTAATTATAGCTCTCCTCTAGGGCATTTTCTATAGTATCCTATAAAGGCTTGGAACTATTATCTTTGTAGTAAGGCTTAATAATAGTTAAATGGAATTAAGTGGGTCTATAAGGTATTTAAATAGTGCAAGTCTGGCTATTAATTATAATAAGTTGATGTGGGCCTAACTATCCTCCCTTTTTACACTATACGCATACCTTAGACTGGAGTGGCAGATTAAGTATAGTTAAGGTATTTAGGCCATTTCTTATTCCTAGTATGTTGTTGACTTGGCGTATAGCGTAGAGATATTATACCTCCTTTATTGCCTTATAAATAGCCTTAGCTCATTATATAACAGAGGGAGATAGTGGAGAATTATTAGTTATTTAAGGGTAGGCGCTAAAGACTAGTAATATAAGTATAAGTCTATCTAGGCTAGCAGAATTGTTAATAGCTTTAACAGCTATTTATAAGGTAAGTTTTTTACTAGCATCCTCTAGTTCTAAAGAGATAATCTTATATACGCGGCGTAATAGCGCGTGATATCGCTCCACTTTTTTAATACTATTATGTGCCTTAATAGGGACTTCCTTAACCTTAATTACCATTGCCTTTATCTATTATTAAAACTCTGCAGATAAGAAGTTTTTTCCTATATTATAGATGATTTGATTAGGGGGTCCTAGGTAGATATTAATTTAGCATAACTAAAGGGTATCCTATACGTTCCTAGTTAATATATCCTTTAAGAATTATGCGGCTTAGAAGGAGGTTGAGAAGTTAATAACTTAAAGTACTAGCTTGCCGCTAAGATATATAACGTTAATGATAATATAGAAGTTAAAGTTATAGTTATCTTTAAGGGTAAACTTAAATTGGCTAGGGGACCTCTAGTTTATTTGGTAGTGGTAGTAGTATTTTATAAGATGCTTAATTGCCTTAACCTTAACTTTATAGCCTGCTTACTAAAGAACCCTAAGCAATTAATAAACGGATAGGTGGCTAAAACAATGGTATAGTTAGCGTAATTCTAACTTAGTTAAGTGGCTTTAAGCAACACTCTTTTCTAGTTAATAAAGGAGCAACTAGGGGTAACCCTACTTGCATATAACGGGCACCTAATTGTCTCCCTAAATAAGTATATTCTTAAGGTTATTAAGCCTAATGCCTAATTTATCTATATCTTTAATGCAAAATAGAAACGGAGTGTTTATAGAAATAATGTAAAAAGTGATATACCCTAAGGGGGTTTAAACCCTAATTGTGCTAAGAGAGATTGCAGTACCTTTGCCAAAACGAATTATGTATTAGCCTGCCATTAAATGGTTAATCTGAACAGAGCTATTAAGCTACTAAAGGGCTTAAACTTGAGGTTCTCCTGCTATAGATACTCCTATGGCTCTAGTATCCGGCATAATACCATAGAAGACGTTTGCCGAGTATCTGTTATTAAAGGAAAACGCAGAGCTCTCCTTTGGCTCGTTAAAGATATCTAACTTTGTGATAAAATGGAGCGTAGATTGGTCATTAAGAATAGCAATGGTTTGTGTACTATTTACCTTACTATACTCAGTAAAGTATTGGTTAGGTAAGTAGTCCTCAATTTCTATATCTATAAGGAGCTGTTTGGTCTTATTAACTTCACCCTTAAGGTTTTTTACGCCTTCGTATTGAACCAGGAAGCTTTGGAAGTAGGCTGCAGTGACCTTACAATTTCTAACGTTTTTTACACTTTAACGGAACTTATTATATACCTCTTTTCGCTTATTAAGGGAGTGTCTAGTTAACTAGCAATTTGGCTTCTTACAAACATAGCACTTCTTTTGGCGATTACTTTAAAATAAACCTCTACTGGGACCTCCACGGTTGCCTTATAGTTAACATTAATTGTACCCTTTTCTATATTCCCTACTACGGCTATTATATATTCAATTAGTCTAGTTGTGATTATATTAGTCGGGAATACTTAGTTAGGTAAGGTTTTTGGTATAGAACTATTAAGATTCTTATGTTCGCATTATAGTACCTAAAGTAGAGCGTAGCTTAGCATATACTCCTTTAAACATATCTGTAGGTTTGTATAGCGCCAAGTTGCACTTAGGAATGCTATGGCATGCTAAAATAACCTAGTCCCTTAGGCTGTTCTCATTTTAGTAAGTTTTGGTAAGGCTATATTAGATTTTCTGGAGTTTATTAAAGAGTAATTAAAGGCACTCTAAACGAGTCTTTATTGGGTTAGAAGTAATAACTCTCTAAAATGTGGTCTCCCGCCATTTAGATATATAAAGTTAGCAATTCTTATTAGTCTTAAAGTGAGCTCTAGTGAGCTAAAGCATTATATTAAAGCTATAGTTTTTACCCGCAATATAGTTGTAATAGAATGTCGCTGCCCATCCCTTTAACACAATGGAGAAAGCGTGGTGGTACTAGTGGTGTTAAATTCTAACCTTATTGCAATAGTTATAGAAGACCTATAGTTTTGCTTTAAGTATGTCATATAGTTCTCCTCCAAACTTCTTTTCTTCGTCCGAATATACCTTTATTAGATTCATAACTTCTTGTAGTAAAGGCTTACCGGTTAGCTGGAGTAGAGGAGGTAGAGGTGGAGCAACTCTAAGTAGGAGGGCACCTCTAGGTAGGAGAGCAGCTTTAGGTAGGGGGTCAGCGTTCTAGGGGTTTTAATACAAATTAAAGTTGCCTTCTAAAGAATATGGGTTGTTTTTAGGTTTCTATAGTTAATATATAATCTCAGCTTCCGTCCATATTGGTTCTTCTATACTAGTAATAACGGCCTAAATATTACTAGCAATTGGGTTACCATTCTCAGCAATATATACCCTATTCCTACAGAGGAAGTCTTAAAAATCCTAAATAATATTAACGTTGCCAAGTGCCTAGGTATCAGCAGTCCATCCCACGAAATCCTCCCTAAAATACTCCCATAGTTGTAAATCAGCGTAGCATCTATTTTGGTAGAATATAATATGGTGTAGGAGAAAGCCGTTAACTTATTTTATAGTATAAGTTGTTATATTAAAGGCAAATTCGTCCCAATCTTTATTAATAAGTTTTGCGTGCTCAGCTACCCCTAGTGGTAAGGAGTCTTTCCAGTTATTTAAAGTAGGCGTAGCCATGTTTTTAGAGGGAGGGAAGTGTTATTAGTATAGGGATTATCGTTTGATACGCGTTTGGACGTGTATTTGCGATTATAGGGCTTAGGACCAGTTCTAGCCTTAAATCGCAAAGACTTGTAAAGCGTGTTGTTCTGCGTAATAGACGCAAGAATCCGTAATCTCAGAAAGGCTTAGGACCAGTTCTGGCCTTTTAGATTCTTAGATTTATAGAAGAGTTCTATTTAAGGTTTAGGACCAGTTCTGACCTTAAAAGACAGCTTCCTCTAGCACGAGTAGCACTGGTACAGTGGCTCGTCTCTTCTTAGTGGAATACCTAGCTGCTCTGTGGTATAACAGTGAAGTTAACCACTGATTAGTGTTGGTAATATAAGGTGATATCACATAGCTACAGTTCGTAGATAGTATGATAATGGTTAATTGATTCTTAATAGGAATGAGGAAAGGGGTGAGGAACTTAAGGTTCCTCACCACGCTAGGGCCATATCAACACGTGACGGCAATATGCCTTGCGTGACGGCAACTTGCCTCATTCCCGATACCTATAGCTTAGGTTAAGGCTCTATATTTCTCTAAGCCATATTAAGTAAAGTTAAATAGTATTATGTTTCTGCGTATTGGCCCGCTAATTACACTATTCCTATACCTCTAAGAGTGGTTTCCTAGCTATTGACCTTCTTATTATTAGCTGGTCAAAGTATACTTTTTAGATAAAGGGGCACTGACTAAATTCTTAATTAATTACTTTATAAGTCTTAGAAATAGTATATTCCCTACTAATAACTTACTAAGTAAGTAGATTAATAAAACTAATAAATACACTACTATATAAAGCTTAGTAGATAAAAATACATTCCCTAAACTAATAGGATCTAGTATAAAGAGTAATTATATAATGCTTTAGCATATTTAAGATACCTTAAAAATATATAACTTTACTATTATTAGTATTAACAAAATGTCTTTTAGGAAATAATTTACCATCCTCTATTATTAGTGGAGGGAACTCTCCTAGTACGTTAAATATTTATTTAACATTTTACGCATATTATAGAGAGCTTATATGTACTAAAATTAGCTAAAAGCACTAAAGAACAATACTAAGAAGTAATGGAAGAGGTATATAATACAGTATCATTATATATTTATAGTGGAGGCATAAAACCTAAAGCAGCCTAACTATGCTCTGTATTGCTATAGTGCTTATCCCTTACGTGGCCGCACCTATATAGCGATGTTGCAGTCTTTCTAGAGAACTCTAAACTTAAGCAAAACTAGTACCAAGAGATGCTTTTGAAGAGAAAATTTGGTTCCAAGTAATATAGTTATTTAGGTAATACCGCCGAGGATTTTAAGGAAGATTAGATAGTAGATAAATCTAAGGATAGGGAGTGGAACTAAACTCCTTATATTAATTTATCCCCCTTATTTCCTATTATTCCCCTATCTATCTTTTCTATTAGTTTTCCAGCCTCCTTTAATTCTTCTAGGAGAGTTGCCTAGTTACGCCTCCTCTTATAAACGTATTATAAACCTGCCAGTAAGCATCTTAAGCAAGGGTTAGCGCCATTACCATTACACTTAAGTTTCTTTAAGGAGTATTAAAAGCACGATCTCATTCTCCTTGGCACTTAAATTCGCAAGTCTTAACTATAGCTAGCAACAGTTCTTATTTTATAACGCCTCTTATATATCTTAAAGAGGTCACCTTGGGAGAAAGTTTTAGGGCATTTATCGTAATAATAGGTCGGCTCTTTAGTGTCTATAAGAGTTAGGAATATGCGCTGCGGTTAAATAAAGTAGAGACCTACAGGATTTTCAGTATCGGTTTAAATGCCCCACTTAAAAATAACTTTTTATATAATTTTTATAGTCACATATATATATATTCCAAATTGGTAGCTATCCTTCTATAGGTAAACTGTTAACTCTAGTAACTATAGGGTAGAGTATCCTTTTACTTACCTATTCCCATTCTATCGCGGCAGTTATCGGTTAAAAGTAGACAGCTGAGTTTATATACAATATTAAAGAAGCTTAAAATGCAGAAATATATAGAATTAAAGATATAGACCACTAAGAGGAGGCGGGATATAAAGTTTCTATATATTAACGTGGCGCTAACACCAATATTATATATAGAAGATAGTAGAAGAGTAGAATATAAAAAGTTAAAAAAATAGACTATTAGGGAGCGGACTGCTAAGCTAAGCCTTTAGAAGTTTTTAAGAGTCCTATATCCAGGAAACGCTGCGTAGGTAAAAGGAGCAAGCAAGGAAAAAGGGCCATATTAATTACTTATAATACTTGTAGGGAACACGCGTCGTGCTTATTACTATTATTTGGAGTATATATACTTCTAAATTGTTTTGGTTTTGAGACGGCTTATCTTCTTAAATAGGCAATAAGCTTTGGGGATAAATCTAATTAGCTCCTACTAAGCCTATTAAACGATTATATTAAAGGCTTACAGAATAAGGCTTAGGTTATCCAGCCTTAAAAATCTCTTACAATTTGGCTTAGATTATATTTAGGATAAAAGTAATATTAGCTTCTTAATTAGCTCTTATCTAAATTATAGCGGAACCCTAAATAGTTTAGTGGCTTATAGTGACACTAAATCCTAGACGCCTTCGCACCGTAACTGCCAAATTATAAACGCCTTTATATCACGACCACTAAATTATGGACACTTTCGCACCGGGACTACTAGATTATGGACGCTCTATATTATAAGCACTAGCATTAAGATCTAATCCAATTATAACATACATACTAGATTTAATAGTATTAGTAATAGATTCCGGTAGCTTAAGATAGTAAAGGGGATATACTTATTACTTATCTAGTGTTTGTCTAGAGGGCCCTATATAGTATTGCGTGATACGAGCTCCTATGTAAATACTTTGTTAATTCCTAGTATAATAGGGATCTTAGGTACCCTGCTTTTCCAACACTTAAAGTAATATACGCTTTTTTAATCGGTGATCCTTTTTATTTAAGAATAAAATGCTCAATTTTATTACTGTTATTTAATATCCTTTAATATCCATTCCCTTCTATTTGCTACTAGCAATATGTAATTATATATAGGTTTACTATAAGTGTACTTATCTCTGCTATACTATAAAAGCTTAGTGCATAAAATACTAGGAGATATAGAAAAGATATCTAGCAAATATTATTATAATATAAGAGTAAACACCTAAGCCATTAATGCATAACTAATTTTCTATTATAGTGAATACAGGCTTAATAAAAACTGCAGTACACCTCTACTAGTCTCTATATAGAGGCCTAAGAAGCTTATATAAGAATTTCTTCTAGGCGACTACAAAGATATATTAAATTAAGAGGCTTACTTAAATATATATAAGAAGGCAAAGGAGGAAATAATTTAATAAACATAAAGGGGGCTGCGCATTGCTAGTAAAGGGCGTATATAACTCTCTTCTTTGTAAATGCACTGTAAATAAGTATTTAGGGTGGAGAAACTAAACTGTCTCTAATAAAGCATTTAATGTGTTCCAAACCTAGCAATAAGTAATAGTTATTGTGTATATCCAGCCCAAACAAAACTTGCTTTAAAACGGCCCCTAAAACTTAGATATAAGCTAGGTAAACCTTAGTATATATACTTATAACGTTCTACTAACTACCCACCCGTCAAATATATCTAATAGCTTTGAACGGGATAGTAGTAAGTAGCTCTTTATACGTTATAGATGGTATATACACTAATATTTACAAAGAAACTAATGTATTTGATAAATATATCTATAGGAATATCTCCACCTTACCCCTAACCTACTAAACGTCAATGTCCGTTAAAGAGAAAAGATGCTAACCTACAATTATACCGTTCGTTTATATTGTATAAAGATCTTAATGCGCGAGTTAGTGCTCTAGAGGAGATATTTAGGCTATCGCCCACGATATAAGTAGATAAAGTCGCCTTTATTAGGGCCGTCACCGGTTGCATTCTCGCCCTTAAGCATTATATGGAAGCTAGACATTTTTGACCCTTAAAGTTAAAAGGAGAGTAGGAGTGTTCTATTAAAGATTATAATAGAAGTTACTAGCGTCTAGATTTATATTATAAGCATATTAAAACTTTAGAGGGGTTTAGGCATAAGATTCTAAAGTGTTATCTTAACTAGGATACGTGTCTACTATACAGCCACTAATTTAACTCTCCTACTGGTCTTTTTAAATATAAGCGGAAAGCCTATAGTGTGGAAGCTTTATCGCGGACTTAAATATTTATACTATTTATAACGTATATTAAGAAGAGTACATCGCAAGATTATATTATTTTAGAAATGCTTATAGAGATATAGACTTATAACTAGTAGAGGCTAGTAATTAAATAAAATAAACGGAAGACTTTACTATTTATATACCTTATACAGACTCGCTAAAACCTAGCTTTAATGGCTATGGCTAAGGAGAATCCATTTCTCTAAGCGCTAAAATAGGCCCCTTGACTTTAAAAGCCAAAGATAGCACTTAGATACCTATCCCAACGTCTTTTATAGGAGAAGACTTTAAATTCACTATAGCACTAAGTACTGCGCTATATGCGATTAAATCTAAACTATAAAAAGGTAAAAGGGTGTTTAAGTTCTCTATAGCACCGAGCGCTACTAAAGAGGGTTTTAGATTTACTATAGATCTATATACTAATCCCCCTATTAAACCTAAAGCTGGAAGGGACTTTAGGTTAGGGTTACTAAGTGCTAAAGGGGATTTTAGATATATAGCTCTATATATAGAGTTTCTAGCAGGTAAACTAGGGGGTTATAATAAGGAGATTTTCAAATTTAGGATAGAACCTTACGCCGCTAATATTCCCTTTAAGGATCTTATCTTTGGAGCGGGCTAGGGTTAGTAGGCACAGCTTTAGGACTCTTAGTAAAGAGATTAGATAAAATATATCTTAAATAACGCAAACTAGTTGCATTTTACTACTTATTAAGTGGGCCTATTCCCATTCTATATATAATAAACTACCACTGCTTTCCCTTCTCTAATAGTAGGAGTTAGACTTAATTGTCTTAGCTACCTATTTTAAATAATACTAATTTTAATAAGAGCTGGCTTAATTAGTAGGCGCAATTACTTACATATCCCCTCTATATGCTTTAATAATGGATATTCTATTAGTCTCTTCCTTTTAAAGGGCTAGGTTGTACTATATAACCTACCTCTAATTAATGTCTCCTCCAAGGTAATAGCAACTAATAGTGATAATATTGTTGTTATTAGCTAGCTATTTCCAATCTAGTAATTGTCTAATTGTAAGTGGGGCATATTAAGGGAAATCGTGTTCTTTAACGTATAAGACTTAGAAATAACCATCCCTAATAGAACTAATAAGGGTATTTATAAACTTTAAAGGTATTAGTAAGCAGAGCTTTTTTTCCTTAAAGGAAAGAAAACTGGCATAACCTTATTCTTGTTAATTTGCGGCCACTTTAGAATAGTATTAGTTGCACCTTTAAGGACTACAATACCTTGATCTTATAGAAGCTGCAAGACAAAATAGGCAGAGTTCTTATTAGATAGGTCTAGTAACCACTCCTCTTAATATCTATAGACTTTAAGGGTAAGAGAACTTATATCTTTAACTTAAAGAAAATCTTAACCTTTATATAACGCGATTTAAATTTAGGGCTAGTTGCCTTACTAATGCCAAGAGAACTAGAAAACTAAATACATAAACAAGAGCAAAATTTAATTAAGAAACAACCTATACCTTAATAAAACTTATATTTATCTGATAATAAGGCGCTCCCTATATATTATATATTTAGCAATATACTCTTGGTTCTTATTACTATATACTAAGTATATAACTACCTGGCGCATTATATTTAACTACTAAAAAACATTTGCGGCGGAGTTATTTATTACTATTTAGAATAGCATTTTCTAGTAATTAGTTTAGTATTCCGTAATTATCTAGCTATATATATATTACTAACCTCGTTTTAGTTCTATGGTGTGTTTAGTTAATTTAGGGTGTTGGTATAATAGAGGCTTAATAACTGTCGGGAATGAGGCAAGTAGTCATCACGTGTTGTCACGTGCCGCCGCGGCACTAGCGCGGGGAGGAGCCTTACGCTCCTCGCCCTCCCTCATTCCAATAAATAAGCTTTATTAACCAACATCACTGTAACCTACTTAAGTAGTTGTTATTGGTGAGTCACCCTATGTAACCAACACTGATTAGTGGTTGAATACACAGTTAACCACAGACCAGCTAGGTTTTCGAACAGAAGAGATAGTCTCGTGTAGGGGTACCATATGCGCTCATATAGAATGGATCCCAGCAATACTGTGCTACCTTAGACTTGCGGAAAACTAGTAATAGAAATATCACTAAGTACTAGGAGATACCAAGTTGCGTCTATTACGCAGAACAACCACGTTTACAAAGATTTGGTTAAGTACTTTAGGTTAGAAGTGTTACTAAACCTAGGGTCCTAAGTTAACGTCCAAAACGCGTTAAAACAACTATCTTAATACCTTTAGTGTACCTTTATAGACCGCAGGATTATAATTACTACCTAACTACACGTTAAACAACCTTTATTTCCCTTAATTTTTATTAAAACGCGTTAAACAATCTTTAATAATAGCTATTATAGCGTTAACCTACCTAAAGAAGTACGAGGACGACATTAACCTAGAGATATAGAAAACCGCCATAATTAATCCTGAAGATGTTAATTAATAAGACTTAAACGGATTCTTATTACACCATATAGTATACTACAAAGACAGCAAATATAACGATACCATGCTATAGTACTGTATAAAGGAGGACTTTATTAGATGAATAAAGGAAACATAGGCTCCTGCGAATAAGGATATTATATAGGACTTCCATAACTTCCTATAGGAGAATAGAGTGTTTATACCTATAGATAGGGGTGCCATTAGAGATAACATTTAGGAGTAAGTTATTAACGTAAAAGAAGAGCACAAATAGACTCCATAAGAGATTAAGCACCAACTACACACTATAAGGAAGCTTAATTCACGATAGAACCCAAGCAATACACCATCAGAGACGCTTCTACCTCCGTCTTTAACTCCCCTATATTAACCAATTTAACCCGCAACTTCAACTACTGCCCTTTAGCAAGCATAAGATCCCCCTACTTCGCGATCTAATAGCCTTTAGACCCTACCGACTAGACCTACGTCCCCACTGCAGCCTATAATGCAACTCCTACCTCCTCCATCTTAATCTCAAATTGGAGGCAGTTTAAAATTGCTTATAGAGCTTGCGAAGCTCTATTTGGATCAGGAGAAGAAGTTTAGCAGGGAATTATATAATATTCTTAATTTAAAACTACGCATCTTCTATAACTATTACTAGAAGGTAGGAATAGAGTCTAATAAATACCACAACGCCTATTCCGTTATGCTTAAAGGCCAAGCTAGTACCTTCTATTATAATCATTTGGCAGGAAAAGGATATAATTTCGACCGCATAATATATAAGTCAAGATGCCACTTTAAAACAGAAGAAAACAAGCAGTAGTATATATTAGAATAGAGAGAGACTACCTTCCTAAGGATTATTACTACAAACCCAGGTATCCCTCAGCTTAATTATTTTCAAAAGCTCTTTAATCAACTTCAGATAATTTAGCGTGGTTTATCCAAATCATATTAAGAGGATTTCAGCCTATGTAATTAAGTTATTAACACATACCAAGGCGTTAAAGAATGCAACCTTGCTCTCTTTAATCCTATAAATACTTACAAAGGAGTATATACTTAATTAAGATCTTCTGTTGGCACCGCTCTACGCTCTTAAGAAGTACAGCAATTTAACGCCTAACTTTAACCTACTTTAATCGACCCGCCTAACCAATATAATTACAACTAGACTGATTAAATATATAGTAGCCATGGTAGGCAATATAGCAGAGGGTATAATTAACAACTATAAGGCAAAGGTGGAGGTCCTTATAGAGGTTTATTCCAAAGTAATCGCCAGAAGAAGTGCTATGTTTATAAAAAACCAAATTGCTAGTTAACTAGGCATTCTTTTAATAAATAAAAGGAGGCATATAATAAGTTTCGCCAGAGTGTAAGAAATGTTAGAAATTGTAAGGTTATTATAGCTTACTTCTAAAGCTTCCTGGTTTAATATAAAGGCGTAGAAGATCTTAAGGGTAAGGTTAATAAGGCCAAACAGCTCCTTATAGATATAGAAATTAAGAACTACTCTCCTAACCAATACTTCACTAAGTATAGTGAGGTAAATAGTATATAAACCGTCACTATTCTAAATAACTAATCTACGCTCCACTCTATCACGAAGTTGGATATCTTTAATAAGCTAAAGGAGAGTTCTATATTCTCCTTTAATAACAGATACTCGGCAAATGTCTTCTATGGTATTATACTAGACACTAGAGCTGCAGGAGTATCTATAGCAGGAGAACCTTAAGTTTAAGCCCTTTAGCAGCTTAATAGCTCTGTCCAGATTAACTATTTAACGGCAGGCTAACATATAATTTGTTTTAGCAAGGGTACTATAATCTCTCTTAGCACAATTAGGGTCCAAACCACTTTAGGGTATATTACTTTCTATATTATCCCCACAAACACCCCATTCCTATTTTGCATTAGAGATATAGATAAATTAAGTGTTAAGCTTAATAACCTTAAGAATATACTTATTTAGGGAGATAATTAGGTGCCTATTGTGCGTAAGTAGGGTTACCCCTAGTTGCTCCTTTATTAACCAGAAAAGAGTGTTACTTAAAGCCATTTAACTAAGTCAGAGTTACATCAACTATACTGTCATTTTAGCCACCTATCCATTCACTAATTGCTTAGGGTTCTTTAGCAAGTAGGCTATAAAGTTAAGGTTAAGGCAATTAAGCATCTTATAAAGTACTGCCATTACTGCTAAATAAACCAGAAGTCCCCTAGCTAATTTAAGTTTACCCTTAAAGATAACTACAACTTTAACTTCTATATTATCATTAATATTATATATCTTAGCGGCAAGCCAGTACTCTAAATTATTAACTTCTTAACCTCCTTCCAAGCCGCACACTTCTTAAAGGATATATTAGCTAGAAACGCATAGGATACCCTTTAATTATACTAGATTAATATCTACCTAGGACCCCCTAATTAAATTATCTATAATGTAAAAAAGAACTTTTTATCTATAGAGTTTTAATAATAGATAAAGGCAATAGCAATTAAGGTTAAGGAAGTCCCTATTAAGGCATATAATAGTATTAGAAAAGTAGAACGATATTACACACCATTATACCGCGTATATAAGATTATTTCTTTAGAACTAGAGGATGCTAGTAAAGAACTTACCTTATAAATAGCTATTAAAGCTATTAACGATTCCGCTAGCCTAGATGGACTTATACCTACACTACTAGTCTTTAGCGCCTATCCTTAAATAACTAATAATTCTCTACTATCTCCCTCTGTTGTGTAATAAGCTAAGGCTATTTATAAGGTAATAAAGGAGGTCTAATATCTCTACGCTACACATTAGGTTAATAATGTACTAGGAATAAGAAATGGCCTAAATACCTTAACTATGCTTAATCTGCCACTCTAGTCTAAGGTACGCGTATAGCGTAAAAAAGGAGGGTAGTTAGGCCCACATCAACTTATTATAATTAATGGTTAAACTTATACTATTTAAATGCCTTACAGACCTACTTAATTCCGTTTAACTGTTATTAAGCCTTACTATAAAGATAATAGTTCTAAACCTTTATAGGATACTATAAAAGATGCCCTAAAGGAGAGCTATAATTAATAAGCTCTAGAAGGCGACCATAATTCTAATATAATTATAGTAGATACGCCGCAACCATAACACGGTAGAGGTTGCCTAAAAGAATTATAAAATTGCTAACATCTTATTAATTTTAAAGAGCAATTTATTGCCGCTATTAAGAATAGAGTTAAGCTATTAATAGCCTTTATAACAGCTAAGGAGAAGGCTAACTTTAAACTTATAAAACAGCTCTAAAAGGAAGCTTATATTATAACCCTAAAAGCTCCTTTCCAAGCATCTAATAAGCAGGAGATTAATAGCCTTATTACAAGAGAAGTCTTTAAATTTAAAAAGTATAACCCTACTAAGTTTAACAAAGTTCGTATCTTTAAGTTAAGAATAGTTAATAAGATTAAAGGTAAAGCTACTAACGCCCTATTTAAGAAATTAAGGCTTGTTATCTAAGGTTACAACAATAATAGTAAGGAGGTAATTCTTATGCAATCTCCTATAATTTAATAAGCTAGTTAGCGAGTTATTATTGCACTAGCTCCCTCCTTAATAAAGAATAGAATAGCGGTCTATCTATAAGATATTACTTAAGCCTACACCCAATTAGAGACGCACCTTTAGCGCTTAATATTAGCATACCTTCTAGAGTAAATTTGCCACTAATATCCCGAAGATACAATTATGGTTATACTTAAGCCATTATATAGAATTGCAGAGGCAGGAACTTATTAGTAGGCTACCTATAATAAGCACTACAAGGAGAAACTTTTAATAACTACTTCTATATTTAATCTATGCTTCCTTATTACAACCACAGGAACCCTATTTAGAATTGTTAGTATATAAACTAATAATACAATTATCTTAGGAGATGACCAATTTTTAGCTCTTAAAGAAGATAAGCTAGTAAAGGCAAATCTTATAGCAAAGCCAAAGGAAAAGCTTAATTTAATAACACTATTACTTTTTAATAGATGCATCCTCTCCCTAAATAAGGATTCTATTGCTTTACGCCAGAAGGGTTAAGGTAAGAAAATTAATATTATTAATATTAACTCTCTAAAACAAGAATATGTGGAGTAACGCGCTTGTAGAGCTTATATTACTTCTATCTATTAACCTAAGGCTTTATTTAATCTCTCTATTGCCGCCTAACACCAGGAACTAACCAAGGATAATATCCTTGCTCTAAATAAGCGTCTCTTCTAGCAAATAAACCATCTCAATTGGGGACTACTCTATATGCCTATTAATCTTCCCACTACTAAGCTCTTTGTATTTGTTAATAGATTGTTTATAAATAATAAAGATTTTAGCTCCTAGCTAGGATATAAGATTATTATCATAAACAAATCTACTAGAGAGAATGACTTTATAATCCATAGCAATCTTATCTATTGGAGCTTAATTAAGAGTAAGCGTATTATTTAAAGCGTTCTAGCATCAGAGATATATGGAATGGTTAGCAGAGTTAACATAGTAATTGCAATTAGAACTACCCTAAAGATAATTATAAATTAACTCAGACTTCCCGTTATCCCTATAGTCGTGTGTACCGACTTATACTCCCTTTATAAGTGTTTAGTTAAGCTTGGTACCATAAAGAAGAAGCGCCTTATAATTAATATTATAGCACTTTAGCAATTCTATAAACGGCAAGAACTCTTTAAGATTTAATAGATTAATGGCCAAGACAACCTAGTAGATATAATAACAAAGGCAAACCCAAACAAGGCTCTAGAAACATTCATTAATATAAATACTCTATATATACGGGTTAAAGGTTAGGTTAAAAGGAAGTAAGAACATAACACTCTACAGACCCTAATTTTAACCAGCCAATTAGGATTTTCCATACCTAGTATAGAAAATCGCTATTAGCTCGCTTACTACTAGCGCCTTAGCGGCC
>Ga0307507_10007091_pt1 | contig 16591 bp, 19 predicted proteins | sample 7_EM_MG_FD_207223 | JGI IMG/M metagenome (GOLD analysis project Ga0307507, IMG submission 207223) | Populus trichocarpa ectomycorrhiza microbial communities from riparian zone in the Pacific Northwest, United States - 7_EM | ecosystem: Host-associated > Plants > Roots > Unclassified | place...
AACCCCTATATAAGGGCACCCTCGGGGCAGGAGATTTGGGTTCTTCACGCAACCATCTAAGTTCTTTCATGCTATTTACTTTCAATACAAATATCTTTATCTATCACGCTTTCGGGAAACAAGACACCACTGTCTTATAGGAGCCTAGCGATCGACGTTGCTAGATAGGAGTCAACGGACTTAGCTATCGCCACAGCTATTGGGCCAAGAGAAGTGATCGTTAGGAGACTATCGGTTACCTGCTGCCAGTATCACCCGGAGAAGAGAGGATTGTAACCCGAGCGATATTCCATTCGCTCCGCTCTCGCCGGAGTCGGCCTCGAGGCCTTCTGCGCCATCTACGCGAACGAAACTCCAAGAAGTCTGGAAGGTTCTACCGGAGATGCCCTGGATGGCAGATTATATTACAGATACCGGGCTGGCAGCTGTGCTGCAGTGGGGACTCGATGGTGCCCAGGACACCCCTTCTTCTAGCCTATCCGGATTGAGCGACGAACATCCAGTATCCCCCTCCATTGCTCCGATTGACGCTCAGGTTCACAAAACTCCAGTGAGAGCGACCGAACAAGCAGCTCGCACAATTGAACCGGCAGCCACGCTGCGTTGGGAACATGAAGGTGCCCAGGACAGGGCTCCTACCAGCCTGCCCGGAATCCGCGACAAACATCCACCCTCCCCCGCCGTTGCTCCGATTGATGCGTAGGTTCACACAACTTCAGTGAGAGCGACCGAACAAGCAGCTCGCACAACTGAAGAGCCGCCCACCACGCTCCCAGCCCCGACAGAACCAGCAGCCCCCGTGATACCCCCGGTGCCCAGGGCGTCTTGAATGTCCAGTTTGAGTAGTGCCCCAAACAACACCAAATCGCCATCGCCCCAACTGCCCCTTTCAAAAAGACGCCGGGCTCGACGAAAATAATTTGGGATTTCCTAGTTTCTCAGGTACTTTTTTTTTCTTTTTCTTTTTTTCCCTGGATTCTATTTCGCTTTAGTCAGAATTCTCAGTTTGTGGTTCGTTAGCTGGTATGTGATAGTAAACAAAGCATTGGGCGCCCTTGCTTCACCTTCTCGTATCCTTTACTGCTAGTCCTTACGCCTTCTTGCGTTACGATACAAAACTTTTTTTTCCTGAATCAAGTAGACCGCGCATTCTGTCCTTAACAGGGCTGACGTCGGTGGACTACACTAGTCAAACACATGAGCGCATGGCATGAATACGGAATTCTAGACGTTTGGTGGTGTTGATTCGACGTTAGGAGATAAGGTTCGCTAATCCTGATCTCCTTTAGGCGTGGCGAGTGTCTTGCTAGAATTAGTGGCGCTAACCGATACTCGTTGTGGCTCGATTTTGCTTAGTTTCCTACATTAGCAACGCCCATTTCGTCAAACCTTTTGAACCCGAGTTGGGACTACCATGATACCTGAGGACGTCAAGAGCATGGCGGGAATACAGAATTCCAGACGTTCAGTGGTGTTGATTCGACTTTAGGGGATGATGTTCGATAATCCTAATCTGCTTTCGGCGTGGCGAGTGTTTTGCTAGAATTAGTGTCGCTAACCGATACTCGTTGTGGCTAGATTTTGCTTAGCCTCCTAGATTATCGACGCCCATCTCGCCGAACCTTTTCACTTAGAGTCGGGACGACCATGATACCTGAGGACGTCGAGATCATGATCATAATGTTGAACATGCAGAAAACCCTTTTTTACAGGGGAATATTTTCTTTCCATACCGAGTGATAGTGTGTGATTCTCCCAACCCCCCCTCCTTAAGTTCTAGCGTATAAGACCTGACGCGTCCATTGAACCTAACCACAGACTCCTCATCTTCGCGACACAAAAGGTACATTCCTTGTTTTATGTACTAATTCCTATTTTGCCTAACGTTGATCAACTGTTCAGCATTCCACCATGTCTAGACAACCGCAAGCCAATTCACGCAGCCAGCCAACCCCCAGAGTAGGAAATCTGAACGGACATAGACGCAAAGTCGTACCCAATGGCATACGATCAGCGAGATCTAGGTCACAAACGCAGCAAGACCAATCCGGCCTCTCGCCGAGCACACTGCCGAACGAGCCGCCATCGCATGTGCCCCCTACACCACAAAACGCAAGCAGAGCACTCATACGACCACCAAAGCGCCGCCGGAGAAGGACGATACAGAGCACGACGTATACCGATATTCAGACGGAACCTGACGGACAAGTACCAACGGAAACAGTTCGTCTAGGCGATGATGGCAGTGATCACCATCAAGACTCTCGCGGATTGGAACAGACTGAATCGGACACTGAGCCAGCCGCGGAAGACGATGATATTCCAGATGCTACTGGAGCAGGGCTGCGTCACCAGTCACGAACAGCGGACAAACAAACAAACAATCGGCTATGGACTGTGGGAGTTTCGACCACCTCCGGATCACAGAAGGCAGTACTCGGTAGGTGGACGCCAGCAGCTCGAGGAGGTATAACGCCTGGTAGAGCGTATACTCCGCCAGTGCTCCCGTCATCCAGTGTAGCCCCATATTGATCCCCACTGGCCACTCACAGTGCCACTACGTCAGGAGTTACAAGTTGGAGTCCACCCGGCGAATCGAGTACGCCACACTCTGAGTACCTCTGGCCGGGTACCCAGTCACGGTGAAATACAGCGAGAGGAGTAGAGGCGGCTGTAGTAACGCTGGCCGAAGCTCTCATTCTCTCGTACACCCTGTTTGTTGACCAACTCCCAGGCCAAATTTTGTTGACGTCTGATGTACCTGGTGCTTGGCTTAAGGCGCTTGATTATATAGCTGATGCACGAAATATGGAAGCGTCGGAGGAAAACAGAAAGATAGTAAGTGGACACAGAGACACGGGGATGACGCCCTCCTGAAGCCGGGTATAGTACTAATTCTGAAAGATACGCAATAGACACTTTCGGGTAAGATCTCAGTTTGTTTCCCACATTAAAGCAGAAATCGGAAAATTATACTATCTCGCAGAAGATCCCACGGCGAGTGCGCGCAGAGTGGACTACCTGCTAGAAAAGGATAGATTTATGTGCTCCCCAAACGGATATGAGGTTGGTGCTCCTTAGTTGGACAACTTTCTTCTAATAACTAACCGGTATTACACTCGGCTTAGAAATTGACATTTCAATAGGGGGCGGCCCAGATTCCCGAGGCCATATGGGGTAAGTACCACAGCGGCAGGAAACTGCGTGGGATTGTTGAACCCGATTTTCTTGGGCGTATCAATGGCACAACGATTTGCTTAACGTGTGCAATCGTCTGTCATATCCTACGAGCATGGCAAAAAGGAGTATATAAGGAATCAGGCGAGTTCACACCTAATGGGGTAAGAGGTCAGCCATAACCCGAACCGACCTCCTATTCTCCAGGACGCTAACTGATCCGAACCAGTAAAGACCTTTTTGCCCGGCAAACTCAGACGTGGGCCGATTGCGCAGACTGGGTACAGGCGATACTTCTGGACAAGCTTCGCGGGACCATCTGGGCAAAGATGGAGAAGGAGGACGGCGTGCGAAAAGACCACCGTGAAGGGTATACCGACGATTGGGCAGCGGTAGCCGCTGAGCTGCAGAGGCAGGCATCCAGCCAGACTACGCGAAGGCCAGCCCACCAAAGCCAAACTCGCGGCGATTGGGTTGTGGTAGCCGCCGAGCTGCAGAGTCAATCATCCAGCGAGGCTACGCAACGGCCAGCCCACGGAATTCAAACTCCGAGCCGCCAGCGCATTGGGACCCCAGTGGGGCAGCAGGATAGTCAAAACGATTCACAGGACACTGATTTGTCATTTGATTGCCTCCCGACGTCAGCCGCCCGGGTTCTCGGATTTCTCGATTCTTCTCCGCCAAGCGCAGATGGTTCACGGGAGGTGACCAGGGAACCATCGTTGGAGAGGACTCTGAGTCCTACTCCATCGCCACGCCTCTCGCTGAGCCTTGACGGAATAGAGCCAGCACAACAGGAGACAAGTGTTAATGAGCGGGGGGATGTGGAATAGGGGCGCAATGGGAGCGTTGGTGGAGGTAATTAAGAAATGATGAGTCGAATATGTCGCGTATGTGTCCAGGAGCTTAATTAATTAATACTATTTATTTGACGGCGATGTGTTGATATAAGAACGTAAAGGGTAATCTGGGCGTTTGGAGTACGAGTAGTAGAATCAATGAAAGGGACACGCCACTGGGGCATCTGGGCCCTGTTATAGTAAACGTCACGGGGTGACATCGGAAAGAGGAGGATATAGCGTGTGCAAGATCGGGATTATGACAGGCGGAGTTGAGATAGTTCCCCACGCGTCTGGGAGGCATCATCAGGGCATCTAGATATTACGTATGAGCGTACAGATACAATAGACAAAGCCAAGGTACGATCAGGACACACAGCACATAGAGTGGGTGAAATCAGAATAATGGTGCGCCGGCAGAGAGTGTCTGGAGGTAGAAGCCAAAGGAGGGAGATAGCAGTACTAGAGAGCTCAGGATCATGGGATCCTGATGTGAGGCGTCGGAACGAGCAAAGCCCAGGCGTGGAAGATAAAGATCGGACGTCCGGACAGAAGACGCCAGGATCAGTGGTGATCAGGATGGAGCGGTGGATCATCAGGTGTCGCCCTGGTGGAGCGACCGAGAATCAAAGGTGTTCAGGACGCAAGAGCAGAGCACCCGGCGCCGTCAGGGCGCAGAGAACGTATGGTCCTTGTCACGATAGCGTCAGGGCGCGGCATGTCAGGTCACGCAAAATGAGGACGCAATGGCAGATCGAGGTTGCGTCCTGATTCGCGATTCACGTTGGGTGCGCTAGGTGCGGCCGACGCATGGGGCGCCCCAGGCGCACAGTATTATTTTTACTAATGGCTGACAGTCCATGGATGTCATAGGAAACCAACTCAGCAAACTGTGCCCGTTGACACGGCCCCAATTGAGCTGACGATAATTAGGGTTGTCGGCGGGGCTATGACCCGTGTGATGGATCCAAGCAATACGCACTGCGCGTGGACGTCGAAGTAGCGCGCTCCAACCTATAACCCCTTACTTAGTAAGTTAAAAACCCAAACACCGGGATTGTTTTGAAAAGAACACACCTGGGGGCCCCCGGCGATTTACCGGAAGGTGAGTTATGATTGGTGCCGGCGCAGAGCTTTCAGGTGGGCTGTCAGGGGCACTGTAAGGTGGGCTGTTTGCGGGGCTATTTGCTGGGCTGTGTGTTTCGCTGTTTGGGGGGCTGTTTGCTGGGCTGTTTGCTGGGCTGTTTGCTGGGCTGTTTGCGGGGCTGTTTGCTGGGCTGTTTGCTGGGCTGTTTGCGGGGCTGTTTGCTCGGCTGTTTGCTGGGCTGTTGGCTGGGCTGTTTGCAGGACTGTTTGCTGGACTGTTTGCTGGACTGTTTGCTTGGCTGCTGCCTGAGCTGCTACCGGTGCTACAGAGTGGGGTATCAAGTAGGATTGGTTCTTGCGGCAACCCAGCCAGTGTGGGAGCGTTTTGTGGACCAGGTATTCCATGTCCTTGCATCCGGTTAGCCGCTTGATCAACTTGGCTTTGCCCTTGTGATTGGTTAATTGGTGGTTGAGGTTGACTCGGCGTGACACCTGGAGCGACTTGTGCTCGCACAGCAAGGATAGCAACGACTTGACCTTGCGCTTGTGGTTGACGTTGCCCCTGAACAGCACCTGGGACGCCTGGTCCTAGTGCCTGAAGGATAGGAACGACTCGTCCTTGCCCTGGCGGTTGTGGTTGACCCGGAATGACACCAGGAACACCTTGTGCTTGCGCCGGAACGGCACCTGAAATGACTTCCCCGGGCGCTTGCGGTTGGTTAATCGTCCGCAGAGCGTTTTGGGGAAAACCAGCTGGGTTCAGATCACCCCTAGCAGGACCCCATTGAATTGGGGCGCCCAGATGTAGTAACAGCTGGGCACCAATCACCTGCGCAGTGGGAACTCCAGACTGGCCCAGTGCAGGTGCAGGCTGGCCCTTTTTCACAACCTGAAGCTGCTTGTTTATGGTGGTGGTCAACTTACGCATACCCTCCTTAACAATGTAAATGTTTGCCTTATTGGCCTCCCGCATCTGAGCCACATTATTCGCAGCTGATTCCATGGCGAGCTGGTCCCACTGAGGGCGCAATCTCCTCATTCCTGCCACGATTTGCGTGAATTTTCCGTGAGCAAAATTAGTCAGTGGCGTAAAGTTCCTTTTTACCAACTCATCTTGCACAAGTCGCCGCTATTCTTTACACACAACCGCGCCTGCATCATTAGCTGGGAAGCCGATGGCTCCCTTTTAGTGACAAATTGACTGAATCCCAGGATTAGGCCGTGTTGCGCTGATCACCCCTGGGAGAGAATGAGGCAGAAGTTGGTACTTGTGCCCCGCCTGAGCCTGCTGTTCTCCTGCATTATACATGTAGACGTGTCGTACGTGGATGACATTGTGGCCATATTGGTTGATTCTTGTTGTATCTAGATAAGAGTATTGGAACTAGTGCGCTGAGTATGGTGGCAGTTGTGACTATTCTGAATGTGAGATGGTTTTTGGTATGAAGTCCCTTCTGTGGCACTTTATCCACTTTATATATACAACTCCCAGACATTCTAGGGAGGTTCAAAGCATCGCGCTGTGTTTTCAAGATCGGCTAGAAATTGGTCAAACCTCACTGTCAAAGACTGGACAGTGCTATTATCCGATCCAACTTGTATAACGGATGATACGCATATTTGCCCAGGAACAGCTTTGGTCTTGAAAGAAACTATAGCTGACGCCACGGGACCTCTGCGCTAAACCCTATCGACGAGTAGTTCCTCTTCGGAGCGGCCAAGCTCCTTGACCCTGCCTGCGAACCAGACCCTTTGGGCTCAAGACTCAACATAGCCGTACAAGTACCATCTAATCTGCACATAACTCACGATGCAGACTGAGTTGACTCCCACAATGCCTAGCAAATGTCTATTCTGCTGACAAAAATACATCCGGTCAGGCATATATCGAAAATACCTACGAACAGCGCATGCAACTCTAGAAATTGTTCTCGCGTCAACTGTAGGATATCCATCCTGTGGAGATCTCATGAACGACGTGGAAACAAGGATATTGCACCACCCAGAGGCGAGCGAGCTCCAGGATTCTGACTATGAATCGGATGAGGATCCCACCGGACACGAGCTCGACCAATTTCCTGCTCAGGCCTCTGATACTGAGATACCGGACGACTCTACATCCTCGGTACCCAGCAGTCAGGATTGTTTGTCCACACGCCGGAGAAGCAATTGCACACATCAACGGATTTAAGCAAGAAAACAGCAATCCCTGCGAGGATGCGTGGGCACGGTTCACTTCTGCGCAGGATTTCAAACTGGCGTCTTGGTTCATTCAGAGTATAGTACCAAAATCAGGAATCAGTGAATCCTTCACGAGTGGCCTCGGTAGTTCCGTGTTTTTCGGCTATACCGCTATGCATACACTAGAGAACCACCTGGTGTCGTTGGACCCGCACAGTTCGTATCTGCAATGGTTCCAAGAACACGTGGAGGATAACAAGAGAACTCTGCCATTCTTGTATCGTAAAGTCCTGGATTGCGTCAGATATCTGGTTCGCCAGATCGCCTACCAGGATGACTTCATCAGCAAAATGTAAAACCCACTCCTGGTCCCCCAAGGGGGGTTATGGTCCCCGTGGTCCTCCTGGTCCACCCTGATCCACCCTGGTCTACATTTTTGGTAAATTTTTCAAAAGTGTAGATCAGAGCGGATCGATGTGGACCAGGTGGACCACGGGGACCACGACGCCCCTTGGTGGACAGGGAGTATTCAGGACCTCCGTGGACCACCCTACGACATGATCCTGATATTGGTCCACTCCCCGATGGGTGAATTCGATCCGAATGGTGAAAGGATCTATGCGGAAATGCACACTGCGGACTGGTAGTGGAATGTTCAAGTCCAGCGCTCTAACCTCCTTTATGGTAACCGTAGCTGACTCATTATAGAAGACACTTCCACCTGGTGCGACTGTTGTTACCATTATTGGGACATCCGATCAGACCCATATCAGCAACTTCTCCGGTGACAACAATGCGTGGCCTGTTTATATTACCCTCAGACATCTTCCGTCACTCCGGTGCAACAACCCTGGATCAATGGCTGTTCTCCCTCTTGCACTATTGCCCCTCCCCCCCAAACACTCAATGTCCGCCAAAGACGATCAACAGGAGAGACAAGTAAATGCCGACACACCGCACGGCTTATAATCCAACGCCTGTCCTACATGTGAGGTGCCAGGTGGGGAATTAGGAACCAAGATCTAGAACTATTGAGTTAGAGATTACGCAAGATACAAACAATATGGATATGAAAACCGGTTCCCAAGCTCGAAGTCGGACGGCACCCACATCAAGTTCTGTGGCCTTGGTATCAATGTGGGCCAAAACGATTTTCATGGACTTTACCGTGTCTCGGCGCCTGACATGCTCACGCCGGACATGCTCCATAAAGTTTATCTCGGATTATTTAAGCACATGACAGACTGGATCCAAGCCTCTCTCAAGAAACATGGGCCAGTGCAAGCTTTTGACGAAGTTTTCAAGCCATTCCCGCCGTACCCAGGGTTTTTTGTACCCAAAAAAGCCTACCGAGAGGTTGCGCAGGGGGAAGGGAAAGAGATGAGCAATATGGCGCTGGATTTTGGGGGTTCTCGCGGTGGCACTGGGTCACCCACAAAGTTCACAAGTGATACCCTTGAAACATGCTCTCTGATGCGTCAGAGCACTTGTCGACTTCAGTATGATGGCACAATAGCGCAGCCACACGTCTGACACCATAGCTTATATGGAATATTATCTGGACCAATTTCAGGGGATAAAAGGTATGTTCTTGGAGTTTCGAGTAATTAAGCGTACACTGGCCAAGGTTCATGATCAACAGAGGGAGATACAACATCAGAGAACGCAGATCAGCCAGGACGTGGCTCCGTCACGATGATCGCGAAAAAGAGCACCAGCAACCTATTCACTTGATCCATTGCGAATTGCATTTCAACTTTATCAAGATATATCTACTAAGTCATTTTAGTGCTCATATACGCCAGGTTGGCAATACACCAATGGATTCCACAGAGTTTGGAGAGCTCGCCCCCAAGGAACAAATGAAGGACGGATGGCGACGATCGAATAAAAATGATGGCACGCGCCAAATTGTCCACGGGAAGAGTCTTCAGCACGCCATCCGAATGAGGTCATTGAACCTCGAATCTCTTCAGCGCTGCAGTGCCGATCTCTCTCCGGATGTCCTGCAACATTTAGAGAGTACAACGAGTGCCATAACCAGGCTGGTTTTCTGTAGGAGGATCCTGAAAGGGCGTCGGTACGACGTGTCCAACGTCTTGGATTTTCGTAAGATGTCGGGGGTCTCCCTAGAGAGTATATGTCACGAATTGATCCTATATAGCCGGCATAGGCTGCCTAAAGAGCATCAGCCTCCTGAAGATCATGCGATACTGCAATCACTCCCAGTTGAACTACTAACGCAACTCAAAATACCGGTTGTGGCATTCCAAGCAAGCGACGTTTACTACATCCACCCTGCGTGATGCCCAGGTGCCCTACACTTCAGGAACCAGGGGAGTGGCAACCATTCGGTTTAGGTCCAGGCTGGTCCTCACGAGATGTATGGTGCGCTGAGGGGCCTTCTGCCGGCAAAGCTCGTAGTGCTCTTCAAAATCAAGGACTACACCTGTGAGCATGCTGTGTGGCGGGTCGCGGCTGTTCGCATGTTGCATGCAGTCAACTCAGGATTCCCCTCGGACATACATGGCCTTGTTACAGTGCAGATGAGGGAGGATGCGCGAGAGTTTCCGATAGTTGACGTGGGGATAATTTACCGCTTTGCACACCTGATCCCGGGGGGGGAACGGCTCTGGCTGGTTAATAGCGGGATTGATTTGAGAACGTTTAATGAAGTATATTTAGGAATTGGACTAGTGGGGGGGGAGGGGAGGCTCGCTCTGCGGGCGTATCCTACTACTCTTGCGGCTTTGCCGTTACAAAAAACACTGTCTGGCGAATTGTTGTAAGGTTTTTCTAACTTCCTCGCCGCAATTGGCCAGCCAGCGTTTTGCACATCGTCAAGTTGTATATGTATGATATATAGAAGCAATTTGCTAGAAAATAAAGAGTAGTAGGTAGTTTACCCTATACACGTGAGATTTTGCACCGGGGCGCAGGCCGACGTTAGAGATAGCAGGAGAAATGTGTCAGGGTGCGCGGAAAAGTCAATGTGAAGCTGGCACCGTCATGCGAAAGAAGTGAAGAGAACCGGAGCTAAGTTGTAGACAGGGCGTCAGTACAAGGACACCTCGCGTCAGGATATAGAGCGCATTGTATCGCAATTCAGCGCGCACAGGGCGTAAGGAACGCAGAAGTGACCTCGCTTGGATCAGGGCCCAACGCCGACAGATCAGACGCAAGGAACCTTTTTTGCTAATCTACCCCGTCAGCCCACCCCTTTACTCCCGCCACGAAAAGGGCATTCCAAAGTCCTTTAATCGAGATTTGGGAATCTATACTTGCATTGAGTGGAAGTGATAGACAAACGGTGGTGAAAGCTCACTCCACAACATGCAAACTGTTTGTCGTGAACCTTTTCCAGGTTTCACTGACAGCCCTGGTGCAGAGAACCCTCCACCTTCCCACCATGCTTCGTGATAGCTGACCTCCTCCGGATAGAGTGCCCTCCTGCTCCACCGGAATCTCGTCAATCTTTTCTTTGAGGATATCTTACTCCGAGACCAGGTCAATAATTGGATCGATAACTACCTCCCTCTTTTGCTTGTGGTAATTGACTTTGATGATATTAATCTTCAGAATATCACAAAAAGGGCCAGTCAATTGATCCATCCAGGGGCTAAACCATGCTGGGAGATAGCCCGGGTATTACACTTAGTGTAATATCGTGCGCTTGAATGCTGTCCAAAACCTTATCGCTTTTCTGACTACCAAACATGTCAAGCGCAATGAGAGTTCACCTTCCCCCCAGCATGGGGATGACCTGCTCATCAAGCTATTCAACAAGGTTGGTTGAATTAGCGTATATTTTCGGGTTGAGGTTGACAACAACCTGAGGGTCATACCGGGCTTTCTTGGCCATGACAGTTGTACCCACTCCCAGTCAGCGGAAAAATATTAGGGGCTTAATACGGGGGACAGCTTCAGCAGAAATAGTACTTTGAATTTTGGCCTATGTTACAATCCTCGCTTCTCCGGGTGATACTTGCAGCAGGTAACCTATAGTTTCCTAACGATCACTTCTTCTTAACCTGATAGTTGTTTCGATAGCTAAGTCCGTTGACTCCTATCTAGCAACGTCAATCGCTAGACTGATATAAGCCATTTGTGTCTTGATTCCCAAAATTGTGATAGATAACGCTCTTTGTATTGAAAGGATAGTATATGAAAAAACTTAAATAGTTGGGTGAAGAACCCAAATCTCATGCCTTTTTTTTTTTTTTTTTTTTTTTGATGCGTTCATTGTTTCTAGGTAACAGAAGCTTTGTGCAGCGCTAGCTATGGAAAGAACAAAACCTATAAATCAAAACAAATAAAAGAAAAGAAACCACTCTTCTTGTCCTCCACGGTAGATGAAAGTATACTGGGGCTAAAACCATCTGCCCGATCATCCCTTACGGATAAATATAAAGGAAAAATTTAAAGTACAAGTGTAAGTCTACTCCCTGCGCTTTTATGAAAGAAAGGTTACAAGTAAAGGATGTCCACCACGAAAGGCCCTACTAGAAAAATACATAACGTTTGTTTTAAGGGAACGCAATCCCGGTTTAGGGGGTTGCAGGGGGAGGGGGGGGGTGGGGGTACTCGGGGGTCATGCCGGGGGGGAAGCCGGTTCACGTGGTCGTGATGTATTCGCCTAAGGCTCGTAGGAGGAGGGGTTCTGTCCATAGGTCGGCGTCGGGCCCGAGGGAAGAGACTTCCTTCAGGAAGAGGTCTCAAACTCTGTTCAGGGCGGGGCAGGTGAGGATGGCATCCGTGAAGGTCTCTGGTTCTGTTTCGCATTGAGGGCAGGTCGGGTCTGGGTTCTGATCAAACCATGATGTGTGTGCGGCCAGGTAGCTCTTCGCCTCTCTCATTTGATGTATCCTTCCGGCCACAAATTTCCCTAGACCCATAAAGGGGTGCGGAGAGAGCGATGGGGGGAAGACATAGTACGGGGGTGTGGGGGCATCGGTGACCCAGTCTTGGAGGAGCATATTTCTGGCGCGAGTGCGCAGGGCTTGGTACGTTCTTCCCATGAGTTTGGGAGGGGGGATGTTCGCCCCGGGGTGGGGAGGCGTGTGTAAGACCAGCGGGAGGCGTGTGAGGCCATCTTGCAGGGGTAGGGTGAGGTGGGCGAGGGCGTCAACTGGGAGGTGTTTCCTTATAGGTGGTGAGGGAGCCTTTGTTTTCCAGCTCAGGGGGAGGTAGACGGAGGAGAGTCCTATCGTTAGGTGCCTGGACGAGTCCTGGGCCCTGAACTAGGAAAGGGAGGGGAAGGATTGCGGGAGCCTAGCTGAGGCTGGGTTGGCGTACGGGGGGCGCATGCCACCCTGAGAGCGGCCAGGCGCCTCCGGTACCTGCAGTATGAAACGACCTGAGGGAGACAGGCCTCGCGGGAAAGTATGGAGGTGGGCGTGGAGAAGAAGTTGTTTCTTGTCCAGCGTTGGACCCTGTCCCAGAAGCTGTCCATGCCTCTGAGCGCGGAGGAGTGAGGAGTGAGGAGGTTGGCCCCATACGTGAGTATGAGGAGGAGGAGGCCGTTGGCAATGCGGTGGCATAAGAAGGGCTTGACGCCGGCGCCTGAGGAGGATCGGCGTTTGACGAAGGAAAATATTCCTTGGGCTAGGGATAGCCTGTGTCTGAAGTGGTGGGTGGTGTTGAGGGCGGGGGTAAACCAGTATCCTAGCCATCTCACGACTTTGGAGGGTTGGAAGAGGTGCCCTTCTAGATCGATGGGGGCCATTGAGGGGGTGGATCTTGGGCTTGGAGTACGCCAATGGATGAGCTCAGTTTTTGGTACTGAGAAGGACACGCCTATGTCCTGGCCCCTTGCGGCGATTTTATTGAAAAGACCTTGCAGCCTGCGGATGCTGGCCCTCTGGGAAGGAGAGGCTACCGTGACCGAGAAATCGTCGACGTAAGAGACCATAAGCCCTTTAGGGATCGACATGTGAAGGGGAGAAACATATAAGAGAAAAAGTAAAGGGGAGATTGGGGACCCCTGGGGGGTGCCCACCGAGACCGGGGAGGAGAGGTTCGGGGATCCCTGGAACAGCAAGGTGCAGGTTCTCTCTGACAGGAATGAGGAGACCCAGTCGACCATGTAAGAGGGTATGTGGGAGGCAAAGAGTCTAGCTCTGAGGGTGGAGGCGTTGACATTGTCGAAGCCGGCTTTGATATCGAGAAAGAGGGTGGAGACCTTCAGCCTGGGTCTCTGGAGGGCTCTTACCTGGTGTGTGAGGGTGAGGCAGGCGTCGGAGGAGCTGAGTCCTGGTAGGGAGCCGCATTGATTTTGGTGGAGAAGACCCTTGGACCTGGTGATGTCAGACAATCTGACCGTCATTATCCGTTCAAGGATCTTTGACATGGGTTTGACGAGGACTATAATTCGGAAGGAGGCGGGGGAGTCGTAGGGGGCCTTCCCAGGCTTGTCGAGGACTACCCCCTTAGCAGTTTTTAGTGAGGGGGGGTGGTAGCCGAATGCCACCCGGGGTGAGAGGAGTTCGAGGCTGATCGTGGGATTGACGAGGTTGACCTTCTTCCATACCGGGTAGGGAATACCGTCACGGCCGGGGGCCGAGGAGGGGCAGGACTTGGAAAGGGCGAGTTTGATTTCCTGAGACGTCAGGGGGGCGGCTGAGGGGTTTCTTGTGAGGCGGCCCCTGCTCGGCATGGGGTTTTTGGGAGGGAAGAAGTGGTCCAGTAGCGCTCTATTAATTGCTACCGGGCCGGAGGCGTCGGGAAGGGAGGGAAATCTAGGGGGCTCTCTCGGGGCAACCAGTTGCTTGGCCGTCTAGATGTTGTTCGCGGAGGCCCTTGCGAGAAAGTCAGCCCAGTAGGAGGCTTTCGCCTTCTTGATGCGCTTGAAGTAACCAAGCTTGTACTGTCTCGCGATGGAGTAGGAGTCGAGGGTTTGAAGTTTTTTGGCCCTTCGGGTGGCTTTCATGAACTCTTTCCGAAGGGAGGTCAGGAGTGGGGTCCACCAAGCTTTGGACCTTGGGAAGGGGTGGGAGCGGGGCGCGGTGGCTTCTAGAGTCGTTGTGAGCTCGGAGAGGGCCGAGGAGAACCATTGGTCGAGTTGATTGGGGGAGGGAGCAGCTGGGGGAGGAGGGACCTGCCAGGCTTTGAGTTTGTCAGTAAGACTAGGCCAGTCGACCTCCTGCCAGCGTGGTCTTGATTTATCGTTATGGGGGGAGGGTGGGCGCCGGGAGATCAAAATCGGCGCGTGGTCCGATCTCGTGGAGGGTAGGGAGGACGAGTCCCATGAGCGAAAAGCAGGAAACATTTCCGGGTTGGCGAATGCAAGGTCGATGGCGCTTGGCCTATGAGTTCCTGTGAATGGGAACTGGGTATAGATGCCAGGGGTATTAAGGAGGGTGTAGCCCAAGTCTGTGGCTCGGTTGAAGTATGGGGCGGACTCTCTTACTTCCTTCGAGGAAAGTAGTCAGGAGGGGTCAGATGCCGCGTTGTGAATATTAAAGTCGCCGGCGACTAGATAGGGAAAATCAAAAGTTGGGAGGGCTGTCTTGGGTGAGACAGAGTGGGGGGCCGGGGGGAGTGGTCTGGCGTAGGAGTTGCCAATTCTAAAACGGGGGAATTTCAGGCCAAAACAGCCTTTCAGGGTGTATACGTCGAGAGCCAGGAAGGTGTCTGACTCGGGAGGAAAGAATGGTAGTTCTGCAAACTGCTGTAAAAAGCTTAAGGAAACATAGCAAGCTACCCTGGGCCTAGCAATGGGGGGGGCAAAGGATTTAAAGCCATGAAAGCCAGGAAGATAACCCTTGGAGGACGGTGGGTCTTACAAAGGAACAATATCAACACAGGAGGGGCCCTCCGTAAGGGAGGAAAATAATGAAAGAAACACATCCCAGCTACCCAGGCTGTTGTGCTGAACGAGGGTGAGGTTCGTCGCCGGAGCCAGTCCTTGGCGGGAGGTTGAGCGAGGGTTTTTAATCTTTTGCGGGACGGACCCGAGGTTTTATACGGGGTTAGCGGCAGCAGGCCTTGGCCAGTGGGTGCTGGCTGGGACCCGCTGGGGGGGGCGTGGGTGTCCTTTGACTGGCGGACGGGTCTGGGGGTGGAAAGCGCAACGGTTTGGGCTGGCGGGGCTTCGGGAGTAGAGGGTGCTGGGCGGCCATCGTCGCCCACATCCATGGCTTCCTCACTGTCGGAGGAGGCGTCGGATAGTTCCTCGTCGGAGGGTGCTGGGGCTTCAGGTTGAGGAGGCGGGACTGGTCTAGCCCTGCATGCTCTGGAGAAGGCATCGTGGTCATCGCCACAATGGGGGCAGTAGGGTGAGGAGGTAGGGCAGCAGCCGGAAAGAGCCTTAGAGTCGCCGCCTTTGGGGCATGTGGGGTTCTGGCATCTATGGGCCGAACGATTGTTATAAAGCGCACAGTAGGGGCAGGTGGGGTGTTTCTGGGTGCATCGGGCATAGGCGTGTCCGAATCGGTAGCAGTTGGTGCATTGGGGGTAGCGGTTGGCCTGCGTAGTCTTCTCGACTTTGAGACGCCTCGAGAAGAGGAAGAGAGCGGGGGTGAGGATGGGAACGTCGTCGGGGTTAACAGAGACAACCACCGAAGTGGCCTGCTTGGAAAGCCTAGCAGCTCGGTCCTTGTTAAGGTACCTGGCCGTGCCGATCGTGACTGCCTTCGCGTTGTGGATGGAGTCCTTGATGAAAGTGAAGAGTTGCTCGTCGTCCTCTGGTAGGACGTCTGTAGGGATTGAGTGCACTGCCAACTGTATAGTGGTCGGCGCCTGGGTAAATGTAAGCCAGGGATTGTCCCCGACGGGGAAGGACTGGTTAAGTCGGCGGGTGAGGGCATCGAAGTAAGAGGTGTAGGATTCTGCGGGGGTGGTGGGGTTGGTTCCGGTATGGGAAACGGGGCCTCTGTTGTTGACCTTGGCGATGAAGCCTTTTGGAAGGAGGCAGTTCGATTCCGAAAGAGTGGCAGCAGCAATGTCCGGGAAGGTGGAGGCTATTCGTTGAGCAAGGGCATGGGGTGCGGGGTGGGATCTGGAAGCGATGAATCGTCTTGAAGCCTAGGGGAGGGACGACGGGGTTTTTATTTCTCTGTCCCCATCTCTCCCCACCTCTGTAGCCGAGGTCCTTCTTGTCCCTCGCTTCTTGTTTCCTAGGCCTGAACCGGCCGCTTGCGCATAGGTAGGGGTGGTGGTTTTCAGAGCGTAGTCCGGGTGGAGAATGAAGGGGGTAAAAATGGACAGGTCATACTGTCCAGCACGGAACTGTTCTGCCTCCCAAGAGTGGGGGAAAGCCTTGGCATACAGCTCGGGGTTGCCGAACATTGTCTTTAGGGTGGGGTCGT
>Ga0307507_10007092_pt1 | contig 16589 bp, 4 predicted proteins | sample 7_EM_MG_FD_207223 | JGI IMG/M metagenome (GOLD analysis project Ga0307507, IMG submission 207223) | Populus trichocarpa ectomycorrhiza microbial communities from riparian zone in the Pacific Northwest, United States - 7_EM | ecosystem: Host-associated > Plants > Roots > Unclassified | place...
GGCAAGTAATAGGCGCCCCCTAATAACTCTACAGGAGTAGAGTATAGTGTGTAATACTAGCGCGTCCGTAGGTTTGTTACGGCAGCAGTAGTTCCCAAGGAGGTCAAAAAGTAAGGTAGTAGAGCACTACTAGTGACTCGCAGGCGACTTGTAAGCGAGCCCTAAAAGGCGGGGAGACGGATTACGGGGTTTTCTCAAATAGAGTTTTCTCCCTATATATATATAAGGAGTAGTCCGCGTAGGCCCAACAGGGATCCGAATCGGACGTTAAGCAATGAATAATAATAATAATAACTTAGTCTACTATTACATCTTATGCTATTAAGTATCCCTAATATTGACCTCTTCTGTAATTTAATTAATCCTTAAACTATATTCCTGTAACTAAGGCATTCCTAATATTACCTTATCTTTCCCTAATAGTAAGATATTAAAAGACATTATAACTGGTCTTCCTTTAATGGTTAACTAAATAGGTCCTATTTTAAGATTGATGATGCCTCCTTTATAGGCTATTGGATCTCCTAAAATTGTAGTTAATGGATAAGAACGTTCCTTTTGTCTATATAGTAAACCTATCCTTTTAACTGCTATTGGTAATATATAGTTTCTTATAGCTCTACTATCCACTAACGCTTTAAACTTTTAATCTTACTACTTAATTTATAAATTTAGGTGTCGACCTGTAATTCCCTTAAGGGTCTAAGGCTCTATTACTAGCTCCCTTTAGTCCTATAGGCCTCCCCTTTTCCCAACTGTTAGCTACTAGGTTTTGTCTATACTTAGTCCTACTTAGGCTAATACTTAGTTTACTTCTTTTTCTCTATGTGCTATAGACAAGTATTCTCTAGACACTCCTACCATTATTATCCCTCTAAGTATTCTTCCGTAAGGAATCTTTTTAGTTAAAGTATTAAGTCTCCTAACTCTTAAACTTCTACTAGATGCTAGCTATATATATACTTAGCATCTCTAAACCTCTTTTCTTCTATTATCTAATACATTCTTATTAGATACTTATGGTTCTTATCTTTTGGTATCCTATATATATAATATATATTATCTATATATACGATCTATGCTAATATATAATACGCTAGGTGTTTTGGGTTAACTTATAGCTTATCTTTATTCTTAAGTTTAAACCTATATTTTGTTAATCTAGGTATTACCATATTACTTACTAGTACTAATATTTACATTATCTGTCTTTAGTCTTTAGTCTATTTTTTTTTATAGATTTCTTAACGTTATAATTAAAGCTCCTTTAATGTAACTTATCTGCTTCTTTAATATAGCTTAATCCGGTATGGCTTTTTGTCTAGCTATATAAAAAAGTCTTTCTACTTATTATTTCCTCTTTACCTATACCACTTACAGTATAGCTCCGTGAGTATATACAATCTATCTATAAGGAAGTATCTTTTTATTGCTGTATTATTGCAACCTTTAGTATATCTCTTTACGAAGTAAGTTAGTACTCCTAGGTCCTCCTCTTCTAAATTACTTAACCACTTAGCCCTTGGCATTCCTATCCTTAGCCTGTTTATAATTTTTTATATAGATGCTCTGTCCCTTATATAATCTAGTATACTAGGTTTCTATTCTAGTTTATATCCTTATTATACAATAATTTGTTATCTAAACTTATCTATATTTTCCGTCCTATTACGTCTTATAAACGGGTTTTTAATATTATTAAACTTTTTAATTATTATGTTAACTTTTTAACCTTTAGGCTAAACACTATATTTACCTAGAATTACTATAGACCTTATTTATTCTTTAAAGTCTTAGTTCCCTAGAAACCTTTATCCTATACTTATTTATATATCTTTAAACTAAGCTACTGCCCTTTCCTATTAGTTTTTGTCCATTATAGGTTCTTAGATATATTTTATCTTATTATAAGAATCTTAAGCCTATGGCCTTTTACCTTTATTAAGTGGTAAGCTAGCACTAGCAGTTATCTGCTTACTTAATCTTTCTTTAATATTACTCCTTCCGTCTTATAAAGCGATAGATACCGTATCTAATAGTATTATAATGCCTATTACTAATTCTTTTTTAGTAGCGGTCTTAGTCTCTGCTTCTATTGCGTTATTAAGGGTTAGGTACTCCTAGCTAGTCCCTTTTTCTTCCTTGTTGCTATTAATTAATAAGTACTCTAACTCTATTGCTATTATTACTAATCTTTGTCTATATATTGCTATAATATCTTAATCCAGCTTATAGAGTCGATCTTATTCTTTATCTAGCTCTTTAGTTCCCTTAAGTCCTTTTAACTCTGGCTCTTATAGCTAATAGCTTACGCCATACTTAGCGTCCTTATAAATTTAGTATACGTTATTATAACAAAACGCAAAGTGTTTAATTAAATACTCCTTAGTCCTGCGTAATACACTTATATCTATATTATTGTACTCTAATAACTTAGTGCCCTTTACTATGTAGTTATTCTAAACACCTCTATAGTCTTTAGTAAAATAACCCTATTTTCCATAATTTATATAAGCTCCTTTTTTAAACTAATCTTCTTATTATAGAGTCCGCCTAAATATCTTCTGCTGCTAGGATCCCTAGTTTAGCCTCTACTCCTTAGTTCTATAATTACTTAATCCTTAACCTCTAGGTTTCTATAATTTCTTATTCTATTTTTTAAATTCTTTAGTACTACTTAGGTCCATTGGCTCTGGTCCGCTATTCTATAGTTTTTAACTCTATATTTATTAATGCGTATTCTACGCCTTATACAACTATAGGACTCTATCTTGCCCTTTTTTAGCTTGTTCCCTTTAATAGATCTTACTATTAATCTTTATTAATTAATCTATTAACTCTTATAGAGTATCCGCATCTTCTATTAGGATAATTATGTCTTAGACTTTAGCCTTAAGTCCTTACTTATACTATACTATAAGCGCCCTGTTATTCTACTTAACCTATATTATAAGTGTCTAAAACTATATTATATACTTAATTGCTAAAGTGCGCTATACTAGGTTTTAAAGCTTTCTTTCTGCCGTTATTATTACTTCTAGATCCCTAAATATCTATATTAACCTTTTAGAGAATCCATCCTAGTTAATAAATATATACCGTACTTCTTAATTAGTAGTTATTATTCCATTTATTTAGATTTTGATAAGATAAGGTTTAAACCATTTAAGTGCTCTTCCTGTTAAGAACAATCCCGTATACGCCACTTGGTCTATAAGTATTTCTAACTTAGCTCCCTCTTATATAACCTTAAAGTATATTTACATAAGGAATCCCTTAAGTTTTAACTTTTCTTCTAAGAATTGCTTAATTAATAGTAGCTTAACCTTTACTGCTCTAATTCCATTAATTTAGTCTTTAAGTATTTAATTATTGTCTGTTAATTAATTAACCATTTCTTATAACTAACCCACTGTGACTAGCTGTAAATTATTATCTCTTATACTAGTGTCTCCTTCTAACCCTAAGGTTATAGCTACCGTAGATAGCGTTATAACTAGTGCTTTTGGTAGTATATTATTTAACTTTATTAATACTATAACTAGGTAGTAAATATATAACAAAGCCTTATAGGAAAAACTACGGTAGACTCGCTAATAGGCTAAGTGTATAGGTAAATAAGAAGTTAACAATATAATAATAACCAGTAGAGTGGTTGCCTAATAGATTAACTCTAATTATATTCTAAGATTTACTATAAGGAAAGGAACTATCTAGGTAGGGACTGTGGTCCTTTAAATACACATCCATACTCCTAAGAAAGTTATTACTTTATCTACTCTATCTACTCTGTTTACTTTATAATAGATTTTATAAATTATATAGATTATATAGATTATATTATGTAACCTGCTTACTATTCCTCGTTATATGGTTCTATGGGTTCTATCCTAGACCGTGCTCTTATTAACCAACTAGCTTCCTCTAACTCTTCTCCAAGTAGTCGCAATATCGTACTTAAAGCGTTCTAGTAGATTTAGCAGTAAATAGACCTAGCAGCGGTATAAATCTAGAACAGTAAAAATAGAGCAGTTGGTTAAGATGGTAGGGACAAAATAGCTAGACGGAATAGTGGCAGTAGTAGCGGCGGCGGTAGGGCGGTTAACTAAGGTAGCAGAGGCTTTAGCTTAATTTAATTATTTAGTTGGTCGTTTAATACCAAAACTCTATATCTAGCTCTGCGTATAGCTGTGCATCTAAATATGTATTAGTAGCTCTATATTACATATTCTGCGTCTATATCTATATGCGTATCTACGTATATACCTATATACCTGCCTTAACTGCTAGCCAAAGACTGTCTAATTGGTCGGCGACGACATTCTACAACTAATTATTCGGTTGTTTAAGTAAGGTAGAAAGTCGGCTTAATTAAAGGCTTTAATTGTCCTAATTTAAATACGGAAACGGCGTTTAACTAATTGAAATTTAATAAGGCACTGGCTTAACCTAAGGTATCTTTTACTATATATATAACTAAGGCTTTATATCTATAGATAATTAATTAATGCTTCTGTATAGACGTGCAATTGGTTAAGGCTCTACATCTACCATTTAATTAAGGCTTTATATACATAGGCGTCTAGTTAAGCTACCGTACTATTGTCTAAAAGGCTCTGCACCTATATACTCTATATCTATAAACTCTACATATAACTCTATATAAGACTCCGTGTAAAGCTCTATATCTATATCTATAGGAAAGATTATTCTAATTAACTTCCGTAAGTATTAAAATGGGCGGCAATTAATTAATAAGGGGGGTTAAGGGAGAGACTCTCGTAGAGGCACTAAGACGTTAATTGGCCGTATTTCCAATATTCTATTAGCTGTATACTGATTTCCTAGTTAGGCCTAGTGCCTATATATCTGCCAGTGTAGAATCTTTAACTGCTAATTAAAGATATTTAATAGCGACGGTAACTAATTTAATTTAACTATAATAACGCATAATCAACTAACGTTTAAATAGGGTATTAGGTCGGCCCGGTTAAAAGCTCTAGTTATTTAACTTAACTATAGAGGCGGCGTCTAATTAATTAAGATTTAACTAAGGCTCTGGCTTAATTTAAAGTGTCTTTTACTATATATACAATTAAGATTCTGCATTGTTGTATACTTAATTAAGGCTTTAGATCCGTTAACGTTTAATTAAGGCTCTATATCCATAGGCCCTATATCTATAAACAGTCGATTAAGACTCTGGCTGTGCAGTTATTTGGTTAAAGCATTATATCTATATAGTTGATTAAGGCCTTTAGTATTTGCCAATTAGAGACTTATTCTAAGACCTCCTTCGCGAGTACTAATGGCAGCTCCCTCTAAACTACTACTGTAGGCCTAGTGCTTTCTAAGACGTCTTTACGGCTACTTTCCCTTTTTAAACTATCTTTGCTCTTAGCTTCTTTAGCGCATTCTTAGTCTTTTACAGTACTTCTTTATTCCTACTGCTAGCAGTATACTTGCGTATCCTTAATCTTTTTCCAGCTTAAGAACCTTCTTAAAATTATCTTCTACTTCTAGTCTCTTTGTCGTTATCCTGCTAACCCCACGCTTTATTTAAGTCGTCCTTTAGGACTATCCGGTGGCAGCTTTTTGGTTATTATAACTACCTCTATCGCATATCCCTTGCCCTTATATCCATAATATGGTCCTTTTATTAAAACAATCTTTAAAAAGCGCTGGCTTTGCTGGCTTTTATATATCCAATTCCTGCTCCCCTTATAACCCTTAATAAAGTCCTTTACTATCCTAGCTGGATACGGCCTAATTTCGTCTTTAGTCGTATAAGAATAGTTTAGGCTTATTATAGTTAGCTATGCCCTATATACAATCTCTTGCTTTACCGTTTCCGTGGTGCTTTATTACTAATATTATACTACTACCTTTATATAGATCCCTTCTTTACTATAGTATTTATTCTCGTTATATAGCTTGCATAATATTAAATTTAAATAGCGGTGGCAGTCGTACTATAATTAATTGTCGTTTAAATAAGGAATAAGGCCGGCCCGGTTAAAGGCTTTAATTTAACAATATTTAGCTAACTTAATTTAGTGACGGTGACGTGCTAATATTAAGGCTCTAGCTTAATTCGGTTCTTTAACTGACCGTAGCTTTTATATAGTTATTCGATTAAGGCTTCTATATATTTGTTTGGTTAAAGCTCTATATACAGCTCTATATCTATATAATTAATTAAGGCTCTTAGTGTCGTTCTTATTGTATAGCTAGTATATTATTAAATTCTAGGGGCAGTATAGAGTTCTACCGGCTCTACTACTAAATAGACTAATTAGGATTTTCCATCCTAGGGATAGAAAATTATTATTGGCTTAGTAATAGGCGGTAAGCTAAACTAATATCTTTATAGTAGGTTGTCGCGATTAATATATCGCAACCAAAGCATTATGGTTAAGAAAGTAAATATAAAAGAAGCTTTAGAAAATATAGTAATTAAGTAAACAAATAGAAATCTTTTATACGGTTATTGCCTACGTCCCCTCCCCTACCTTAGAACTTAACTATCCCCTAGTTAAATATCCTATACCTAATATAGAGCCTACTACGGAGCCTATTGCTAAGCCTACTACTAAGCCTACTGGTTAATGGCTGGCCTTAAGCGTCTATCTCTATAACCGTCTCTAAAAATTAAACAATTTATTCTTTTTTTAGCTTTAGCTATCTTATCCACAGGCCGTAATATAATTTAGACGTAATTTTCCGGTTGTATATTCTCCTACAGCAGAGCCTACGGCTTAATAGTTATCCTAGTTATACAGCTATCTCTAAAGATTAGACGAGTCTGCAGACGTTATTAATTGGGCGTTACTAAGTCCATAGGCCGTACTTAGTAGTAGTCCTCCCAGTTTATGCGTATTTCGTTACTATTCTTTAGTACTACTCCATTATAGAAAGCAGTAAAATCCGTTCGTACTATAGGGGCCTATATTTACGTTTATTCTTATTCTTCCCTTTTCTAATTTACCTATCTATTTAGGTCTATTTCTTAGTATATATAAAGCCAGTTAATACCCTTTAGTTTTCCTTTATTGCTAAACCACGGAAGTACTAGTCTAGGTTAATTACGTATTTTAGCTACTAGTCTTTCTTAATCTATATATATATATATATCCTTGCTAGATAAGATCCTTTAAGCCTTAATACTTATACTTAGTAAAACGGTAGCTGTTACGGGCCTTATATTAGTAGTAGTATAACTACTTATGGAAGACATAAACGAGCTAGTAGTATTGGCGTGAGAGGCGTTAGAACTAGTCAAACTATAAAATAAGAGGTAACCAAGTTATATAACAAGTTACGTTACCAGTTTGGTACGTGGGATCTATGGGATTTATAAGGAATATTATATACTAGACGTATCTTACGTACTTTACGTACTTAATATTTCTTAGGCGTAGTATTGTGTATTTAAAGGACTATAGTCCCTACCTAGATAGTTCTTCTCTTTATAGTAAATTTTAGAATATAATTAGAGTTAATCTATTAGGCAATTACTCTACTAGTTATTATTATATTATTAACTTCTTATTTACCTATATACCTAGCCTAATAATAAGTCTACCGTGGTATTTCCCATAAGGCTTTATTATATATTTACTACTAAGGTTATAGTATTAATAAAGTCAAATAATATGCTACTAAAAGCACTAGTTATAACACTATTAACGGTAGTAACCACTTTAGGTACTAGTGGAGATACTAGTTTAAGGGATACTAACTTATAACTAGTTATAACGGAATAGTTATAGGAAATAGTTAACTAGCTAATAGATAATAATAGAATATTTAAGAAAAGAATTAATAGAATTAGAGTGGCTAAGGTTAAGTTACTATTAGTTAAACAATTCTTAGGAGAAAAGTTAAAACTTAAGGGATTTCTGGCGCAGATGCGTTTTAAGGTTATATAAGAGGGAGCGAAACTAGCAATACCTATAGATTAGGTGGTGTATATAGGACTATTCTTAATAGGTATAGCACTTAAATAGTGTAAACCTTGTCTTACTAAAATATAGGAGAACAGAACGTTAACTACTAATTAAGAAGTATAGTATATATTTTCTAGCTAGAATTAGGTTGTAAGTTGATTAACTTAGATATTTAGAGACCTTAAATTAATAACTATAGTAGAAAGAAAACTCTAGAACTTAATATAACGAACCTTAGCAATTAAATATATAACGCAGTTTTAGATGCTTACTATATAGGTTAAATGGAATAATAAGACGCTTATAGCATAGTATAAGTAAGGACTTAAGGTAAAAGTCTAGGATATAATTATCCTAATAAAAGATATAGACACCCTAAGGGAGTTAATTAATTAAGCAATTAAGATTAATAATAAGATTTACTAAAGAGAGTAGGCTAAGAAGGGTTAGAATAGAGTTCTACAGTTATATAAGATGCAAAGTATATAATAATAAAGTTAGAGTTAGAAACTATAGAATAGTGGGCCAGAGCTAATAGACATAAGTAGTACTAAAGAATTTAAAAAATAGAATAAGAAACTATAGAAACCTAAAGGATAAGAATTAAGTAATTAAAGGTCTAAGGAGCAAAAGTTAAACTAGAAATCTTAGTAGTAGAAGATATTTAGGCGGACTCTATAGTAAGATAAATAGTTTAAAAAAGGAGTTTATATAAATTGCGGAAAATAAGGTTATTTTACTAGAGACTATAAAGGTAGTTAGGGTAACTACGCGGTAAAAGGCACTAGGTTATTAGATTATAATAATGTAAATATAAGTATATTATACGGGACTAAGGAGTGTTTAATTAAACACTTTACGTTTTATTATAATAACGTATACTAAACTTATAAGGACGCTAAGTATAGTATAATCTATTAGCTATAGGAGCTGGAGTTATAAGAACTTAAAGGAATTAAAAAGTTAAATAAAGAGTAAGATTAACTCTATAAATTGGATTAAGATATTATAGTAATATACGGATAAAGATTAGTAGAAATAATAATAAAGTTAGAGTACTTATTAATTAATAGCAATAAGGAAGAAAAGGCGACTAGCTAGGGATATATAAACCTTAAATACGCAATAGAAGTAGAGACTAAAACCATTATAGAACACGGCTTAGTAACTGGTATTATAATACTATTAGATATAGTATCCAGCGCTTTATAAGATGGAAAGAGAAGTATCCTAAAAGGATTAAGCAAGTAGATAACTGCTAGTGCTAGCTTACCACTTAATAAAGGCAAAAGGCCACAGGCTTAAGATTTTTAGAAAGAAATAAGAGAGACCTAAGAACCTATAAATAACAAAAACTAATAGGGAAGGGCTGTAGCTTAGTTTAAAACGCTTTATATAAGTATAGGATAAAGATCCCTAGGAAATAAAGATTTTAAAGAACGAATAAGGTTTTATAGCAATCCTAGATAAACGCAGTATTTAGCCTAAAGGTTAAAAAGTTAATACTATAGTTAAAAAGTATAATAATATTAAAAACCTATTTATAAGATATAATAAGACAGAAACTATAAAGGAGTTTAGATAATAAATCCTTATATAGTACGAATAGAAATTAGACTTAAGGTTAATACTAAAATATATAAGGGATAGAGCACTTATATAAAAGGTTATTAATAGGCTAAGAGTAGGTATACTAAGGCTTAAGTAGCTAGAAGACCTAGAATAAAAAGAGAATTTAGGGATTCTAACTAGGTTCGCAGAATAATATATAAAAGGTTGCAATAATGCAGTAATAAAGAGATACTTCCTTATAAATAGATAGTATACACTTATAAAGCTATACTAAAAGTAGTATAGATAGCGGGAAAATAATAAGTAGGAAGAATTTTGTATATAGCTAGATAAGAAAGCCATACTAGATTAAGCCATATTAGAAAGACAAATAAGTTATTTTAAAGAAGTATTAATTATAACGTTAAAGAATCTAGTGGAATAAACTATAGACTAGAGAGAGATAATATAGATATTAGTACTAGTAAATAGAGTAGCAATACCCAGATTAATATATTAAAGGTTTAAACTTAAAGACGAAGACGAGCTATAAGTTAACCTAAAATACTTAGCATATTATATATTGGCGTAAATTATATATATAAATAATATGTATAATATATATAGAGCACTAAAGAATAAATATTGCAAGTACCTAATAAGAATATATTGGGCACTAGATAAAAAAAGGCTTAAAAATACTAAATATATATATAAATAGTATCTAGTAGAAGTTTAGGAGTTAGATAACTTAATACTTTAACTAAAAAGAATCCTTACGGAAGAATACCTAGTAAATAATAGTGGTGGAAGTGTACTAAAAATATTTATCTATAGTATATTAAAGAAAAGAAATAAACTAAGTATATATAGGATTTAGCAGCTAATAGTTAGAAAAAGAGGAGGTCTATAGAACTAGAGGGAGCTAGTAGTAAAGCCTTTGACCCTTAAAGAAATTTAAGAATAATACTTAAATTTATAAGTAAAATAGCAAGCTTAAAAGTTTAAAGTATTAGTGGATAGTAGAGTAATGAAAAACTATATATTATTAGTAGTAGTTAAAAAAAAAGGGGTATCTATATTTTTCTTAGTGGTAACCATAGGTATGTAAGAGTCTTTAAGCTTTTGGTGCATCTAGGTATTAGGGCTTATTTAGCGGTCTTGCCCAGAGGTTTATATTGTCGCAATCTCTTACTATTAGAGGGACCTTCCTGCCTTAATGCGACGGCTTTCCATAAGGTATTTATAGAGTTTCTATTTAGGTCGTCGCGAGATTTTAAGGGAGGATAGTAGATATAAACAAAAGATATAAATAAACAATTTAGTTCTTAAAGCCAGCTGCCCTTCCAAATAGAGTAGGAAGGATTTAAATATAAGGGGACTTTATAGATAGGGGGCTATAAGGACACAATTGTGGAATAGGATAGATTAGTAAGAGAGATAAATCCTTAAGGAGGTAAGGCCTTTAGGATTATAAAGACTATATACTACGGGCACGTGCCTCCAGCACGTGACCGGCGACTAACTAAGGGGCGTTTAGAGGTTGTCCTAAGGACAACCTAAGGTAACCGCAATAATATCCCTTACAGAGCTATACTATAGTAGGTAAAAGCTCTAGCTTATATACTTACTAATCTACGCGCTTTAAGATCTAAAATAGTCCTATAAACTTGCTGTTAAGCTTTTTATAGGGATACTTTATACAGCTGTTCTTAGAAGAAAGTAGGACTTATTTACTAACGGTAAAATACTTGGCTAGATGGTAACAATTATAGTATTTTGCCTAAAGCTATTAGGCATATATTATTAACGCCGCCGCTACCTTATATATAAGGCGTAGGCGTTATAAATACATTTCTATAAGTTTGACATTTATTAACTTAGGCCCTTCCCTACTTTACTAGGCGTCTTAAACGCCGTCCAGAACTCTATCTAGGACGTTTAGTAGCTAGCTATAGGTAAGCTTAATAGGGGAACACTTTATTATAGTATAGATCTTAGAGTTATAGGCAAAGGCTGCTTTGTTAAGTAGGGAGGCCTAATTAAACTATTCCTAGTTTATAAATATACGTAGGTATACCTTAAGCTCCTAGTTTTAGCGTTTCATCTAACTATCTATCTATAAGTAGAATGCGGTACTAAGCTTACACTAAACGCAGAGATAGTAGTATATAGTACTTTAGTATTTACTTATAAACACGCTACCTTTATTAGAGATAATATTATCTAGAGGCCCTATTTACATAAAGACTCTAAATAGAAGTTCTGCAAGTTACATAGTATTAATTATCTTATATACTAAATAGTAGCGCACTAGCTTTATGAAACGGTCTATAAAAACAAGGATAGAGTTGCACTCTATACTATTAAAAGTCTTAAACTTAGGGAAATCTATAATAAAGTTAAGTAAATAATATTGCTAGGCTTAAGTAGGGACCTAGAGAGGCTATATCTTACTATTGGGTTTATAGTAGCGCAATTTATAGTATTAGCAGGTATTATAGTTATCTAGGTATTCGCGAAGATCTTTAGTAAGGCCGTTCTAAGCGTACTTCTACGCAATTACCTTATAGGTATAGTTAAATCTATAATAGCCACCTATAGGATTATTATAATTCCGCTTAAGGATCTCCTATTATAGTAGTATATAATTTAGCACATAAACCTTATTGTTTTACCTTAAGAGTCCTTAATTATTAAAAGTGTAGTCCTTATTACTAGTAGGAACCCGTCCCTAGGTTAACTAATTATATATAAAGCATATAAAAGCGTCACTTTCTTATACTCTATAAATAAAATTAACTAGTAACTTGGGGGGGTATTCTATAAGTACCGTTTTGGCTAAGGCAGCTACTACTACCTTTTACTATAGTATAAGACTCTGCGTAAAGTTGGTGCTAGTAAGGTAATATACAATATATAGGTAACTCGCTAGGTTATTATAGGGGACCGTCGCCTAGGCTAAGGGATCTTCCCTAGAGTTAAACGCTATTAGGCCAGTTAAGGAGGTCTTAAAGAGAATAGTAGGACACTCTAGTCTACTAGCGCTATATTTATAAGGGTCGCTTATATACTACACGTATACTACTTACTAGTTTAGTATAATAGTACTAGGGCCGCCTATAAGGCCTATAACCCGCAACTTTTGCTATAATATAAGCAGTATAGCATTAAGGACTGTCCTCTTACTACTATCTTTAAAGCCTTTAGTATAATCTAGGCGCTAAAATAGTATATTAGCAGGATTTACTTTACCTAGCTTATATTTAATCTTAAAATTAAACTTAGCTAGTTTTTTAATATACTAGGCCTAGTAAGCAGATAAGCTCTTTATAGTTATAAAGTACCTAAAATTATTATAATTGCAGAGCACGCGCGTTACATATATGGTGTGCTTAAGGTAGTGGCACCACCTCTTAAAGTATTGCACTATAATAAGTAGTTCCTTATTATATATATTATACCGCATTTCTAGGCTGGTAAGCTTCTAACTATAATACGCAATTAGGTACCAGTGGAGTTAATCTTTTTACCTAAAAGGCTGCAGAAATATACCACTATAGGCATAATTAAAAGCGTTAGTAATTACCATTAGAGGTAAATTAGGGTTAAAGTAGTAAAGTAGAAGAGCTTATATAAACGCAGCACGTAGCTTGCAAAACGCCTACTAAGTATTATTAGGCCAGGACCAAGGTTAATACTATTTAGTAGGCCCCTTCTTACGCTTCTACTTCTTCTTCTCCATATCTAATATTAGATTATAATATACCTATATAAGATATATGTGTAGGGGGTATGCAGTATCTAAGTAATTCTAGATAAATTGCCTATAGAAGTTAGCAAAGCTAAAAAAGACCTAGATATCCCTATAAAACTTAGGCTTAGGCCATTCCTTAATAGCTTTTACACGGGTAGGATCCATTATAAAACTATTAGGTGTAATAATAAAGCCTAGGAACTTAACGTTCTCAGTATAAAAGATATATTTTAATAGCTTGGCGTATAGGCCCTAAGCGCAGAGCTATTGCAGTACCTACTTAACATACTTAACATACTTATTCTTATTATTTAAGTAGATAAAAATATTATCTAGGTAAACTATATAGATAGTATCCACTAGGGTCCCTAGAGCCTTTTAAATATAACTCTAAAAAGTTATAGGGGCGTTAATAAGACTAAAGGGCATTACTAGGTACTTAAAGAAACTATAGCATATCTTAAATGCGGTCTTATATTTATCTCCCTTTTTAATATAAATCCTATAGTACGCATTATAAAGATCCAGCTTTATAAATATCTTTATATAGCTAAGCCTATTAAAGAGTTTGCTAACCAGCAGTAGGGGGTACTAGTTTTTAATTATAATCTTATTTAGGCATCTATAGTTAATATATAGCCGTATTATACCTTCTACTTTTAGTATAAAGAGGATAGGCGCTCTAGTAGGCGACTTACTAGGCCTAATCCAGCCCTTCTTAAGAGCACTCTTTAGGTACTTCTGTAAGATCTATAACTCTTTCTATAAGAGGTTATAGATAGGCATCTATAGTGGCGTTTTACCTTCTTCTAAGTTAATTATATAGTCGTACTTAGAGTTCTAAGGTAGTATACTTACTAGCTTATTAAAGAAAACATCAATCTCTTCTTTATATATATTTAATAGGTTAGAGCCCACAGAGGTTAAAGCAACTATTATATAGTAATATACTTTCAGGAGCTAGTAAAGAAATAGGCGCAGCTAATATACATTTTATAGGTATACTTACACTAAGAGTGCATATAGCTCCGCTATAGTATACTTAATAGTTTTAGGGTTTTAATTACCTCCCTCCTAAGTATAGGTAATCTATACTAGTACTAAAAGGGTTGCATAGGTACTCGCTACTAGTAATAATAGGTCCTCTATTATGTTTATAACCAATATCTCTATATCTAAAGGGTCTGTATAGGTACTTACTACCAGTAATAATAGGTCCTCTATTATGTTTATAACCAGCGTAAAGAAGAAGTCTTCTAGCTATAGCAAATAGACTATTTCACCAGTCTTAATATCTGCTAGGAACGTATTAAGGGTAATTATCTAAAGGCGTTTAGGGTCTAAAGTACCCTAAATAAATTGTCCAGAATAAAAGTTAATTAATAGATCTGCATCCGCAAGCCAATCCCATCTAAAAACTATATTATAACTATTAAATAAGCCACCTTAAAAGGTTTAGGGGCTAATAGTATAAGGGATACCCTAGGAGTCACTAGTAGTAACTGTTAGATTATAAGCATCCTAGATTATTATCTAGTTACTATTAAGGAAATATATAATAGGTTTACGTAAATATAGCGCATAGCTTATAGGTAGGTTAAACCTATAGACAACGTCTTAGTTTATAAGGTTAATTTAGCACCTATTATTATATAAGTAATATAGGCGGACTTTACCCTAGGGTATATCTATTGCAATATATACTACAATACGTTTCTTCTCTCCCTCTATATTAGGCCCTAGTTATAGTTAAAAGAGATACGGTGCTAGGGCTTTAAGTTTTCTAAAAGCTAGCCTAACTTATCTTTACTGGCTTACTTCTAGTATTTTTTACAGTAGTTACCTATAGGTCTCTTTTAACTTATATGCGTACTACTAGCATTTAAGGGGTCTTCTAAGCCATCTGGATTTTAAGTAGTCTCCCTAGGAGTTTGCTTAGAAAAGCGTCGCCCTTTTTAGGTTCTATTTCCTAAACCTAACTCTATACATCAGCATTTTGTTGGGGTGCCAAGATCCTGGAGGCCTCCTGACAGTCCTGATCGTCCTGACAGGCTCCTGGCAGGCTCCTGGCAGGATTTTAATTTTCCTGATCGTCCTGATCGTCCTGATCGTCCTGACAGGCTCCTGACAGGACCCTACCATCCTGATGCGCTTCCTGACAGGAGCCTCTCATCCTGATGTGCTCCTGACAGGCTCCTGATAGGAAACTAGTATTTCCTGATCGTCCTGTCAGGTTCCTGGCAGGATACCCCAAAGCAACACCCTATGCACACCCCTCAAGCAACACTACTAAGGCTCTGACGAGGCTCTGCACGAAGCCCTACACGAAGCCCTACACGAAGCTCTGTAGAAGCTTTGCACGAGGCTCTACACGAGGCTCTACACGAAGCTCTACACGAAGCTCTACACGAAGTTCTACACGAAGTTCTACACAAAGCTCTACGTATAGAGGCTCTGCACGAAGCTCTGCATAAAGCTCTATACAAAGCTCTACACAAAGCTCTACGTATATATAAAGGCTCTACACAAGGCTCTGCGCGAAGCTCTGCATATGGAGGCTCTACACAAAGCTCTGTATGACACACATTACTATCAGGTCCCCGCTATATTCCCGATAGCCTACACATGCCTCTGCCAAGTTACCCCTTTATAGCTACCTTTATTTTTACCCTTCCTTATATCCTCCCTACCTTAGGAGGCACTAGAACGGCAGCTAGTAGAGGACTGTCGCCAGAACCAGACGACCGTTGCGAGAACGAGATGACTATTCTAGAGCTAGACGACCGTTACCAAAACCAGACGACCGTTGCCAGAACCAGACGACGACCGTTTGAACAACCAGCTAGCAAACACCATAAACAATTTAATTAATTAATTGATTGAATTGAACCAGAGCTTTAATATTGGCCCGTCACCGAATCGAATTAAGGCCTCCTAGGGAGGCACCCCAGATAACTACCATTCAAATCTATAGCCAGCAAACGGCCATAGAGAACGATTTAAATCAATCAGAGCCTTTGATTAGGTCAACTCCCCTATATTAAACCAGACACTAATGTAGGCAGGCAGGTAGGTAGGCAGGCAGGCAGGTAGGCAGGCAGGCAGGCAGGTAGGTAGGTAGGTAGGTAGGTAGGTAGGTAGGTAGGTAGGTAGGTAGGTAGGTAGGTAGGTAGGTAGGTAGGTAGATAGGTAGGCAGACAGGTAGGTAGGTAGGGCTGGTTTACTAACTTTTTTTCACCTGATCGCGCCCACCTGTTCGTCGCCCAAAAAACCCACCTGGAACGAACAGGTCGATATTTCCAGGTCGATCAAATATCCAACAGGTAGGAGCT
>Ga0307507_10007093_pt1 | contig 16586 bp, 12 predicted proteins | sample 7_EM_MG_FD_207223 | JGI IMG/M metagenome (GOLD analysis project Ga0307507, IMG submission 207223) | Populus trichocarpa ectomycorrhiza microbial communities from riparian zone in the Pacific Northwest, United States - 7_EM | ecosystem: Host-associated > Plants > Roots > Unclassified | place...
CGTCCGAAGCCGACGCGACCAGCTTACCGTCCGGCGAGAAGGCGACGGCGTTGACATATCCAGTATGGCCCTTGAGCGTCTGTAGAGCGGTGCCCGTCGTTGCGTCCCAGAGCCGGACCGTCCCGTCGTCCGAAGCCGACGCGACCAGCTTACCGTCTGGCGAGAAGGCAACGGCGTTGACATATCCAGTATGGCCCTTGAGCGTCTGTAGAGCGGTGCCCGTCGTTGCGTCCCAGAGCCGGACCGTCTTGTCGTCCGAAGCCGACGCGACCAGCTTACCGTCCGGCGAGAAGGCGACGGCTTTGACCGATCCAGTATGACCCTTGAGCGTCTGTAGAGTAGTACCCTTCGCTGCGTCCCAGAGCCGGACCGTCCCGTCGTCCGAAGCTGACGCGACCAGCCTGCCATCCGGCGAGAAGGCGACGGCGTTGACGTCTTGAGTATGGCCCTTGAGCGTCTGTAGAGCGGTGCCCGTCGCTGCGTCCCAGAGCCGGACCATCATGTCGTCCGAAGCCGACGCGACCAGCTTGCTGTCCGGCGAGAAGGCGACGGCGTTGATATATCCAGTATGGCCCTTAAGCGTCTGTAGAGCGGTGCCAGTCGCTGCATCCCAGAGCCGGACCGTCGCGTCGGTCGAAGCCGACGCGACCAGCTTGCCGTCCGGCGAGAAGGCGACGGCATTGACATATCCAGTATGGCCCTCGAGCGTCTGTAGTAATGAGCTCCACTTATCCTGTACCTCCCACAATCTCGTAATCCAACAGGGCATCTCGCTCTCAAACTGTTTGCGAACTAAGCTCCGCTGCGGCGCGAATACGAGAGCAGAGCAATATGTCTGCAGAGGTGCTTCCTCAATAATTGATCGGTTGTAAAGAATGAAACGTCTCGAGTCATGGATAAAGGCATGAAGGTTGGGGCTTTTGATAACCTTGGTAACATAATTAGCCCAATATTCGCCTAGTCTTGTGACATAACTTACATCTATCATGTCCTCTAATACCTGGATCGCATGAGCTCCCTCGGAAATTTTGCCAATTAAGCTAAGGGCTTCAAACCAGTGCAGCAAGTGCAGCCGTAAAAAAATGTGCGTTTTGTCGTAGTCCTCAAGCTGAGCGTTGCTTCTCCTTAGATGCTGGACCCAATACTGGCAGGCGTACTGAAGGGCTGTCGGAAGACCTGTCTCTATGTTTTGCTCTGATACGTCTCTTGCAATAACGCCAGGTTCTCGCAGGGCGCAGATATCCCTCCTAAGTGCCACGGACATCAGGCCTATACAGTAATCGGCTAGTAGTTGGTGTGCCTTCCTCTCATCAATACAGAAACGCAGATCATTGCATCTTTTTTTGTTGACTAGGAAGTCACGGAATGAGGGGTGATGTAGGCGAACAGGGAGGTTTCTATCCTTGCGAATATCTAGAATCGCATGGAGATCTTCAAGACTTTCGTCTATGTCTTTCTCGGGAATATTGACTAACCTAGCTAAGGGGCCAATTGAGAGTGAGGAGAAGAGAGTTACAATAGCACCCAACACTTCTCTTAGCATGCTACAGTGTTCACTCTCTTCCTGTTGGTCAAAGTCAGCGTGAATAGAGTTCTTCAACACAGTGAGATAGATTCCATCGAGGCCTTTTTCGGGCGCAGTTATGCAGACATTGCTGTCAAGAATAGCAGAGAGCCGCTTCTCCGTAAAACGTCCGCCATCTTTAATAAATCGGCAGGCAGTCGCAGCCCAAATAAATAATCCAGCTGCATGCTCGACTATCGCCCTAATTGTTTTCGCATCTGGCCAGTTCAGAGCAAACCCACGTAGCTGCCGAATTATATTAAAATTATATTCCACAAAAACGCGAATGTCCTCGTTCACAATCGAAGGAGAAATATCATGAAGAATAAAATCCTGATGTTCGGTCTTAGGAATCCTAGCAAACCCATTTCGAATGGGAATTTCGGGTCTACTGGTTATAAGGATTCGTAATCGGACTTTCCTTAGCGATGGGGCCTCGGATAGCAGGTGCACGATTGTTCGGACATCGTCGTCATTCTCGCATTCATCTAGTGCATCAACTACAAGGACCAAGGACAGCTGGGGAGCACCGCTCTTTCGCTTCAATAGCGGCTCCAGAATAAGTTGGCGCCACTGTTCCTGCGGAGCTCGGTTTACAATCTCGCTGTTCTGTCTTATCGCATCACAAATATAATCTCCTAGAGGGTCCGAGGCGTGTGCGAGCTGCGTAGCAATGCTAGTAAAGAATTTGCGGGCATGTCGGACGTCACCCCCGATATCTCTAGAGAAGAAGAAACTTGCTGCCAGGCGGCGTCTATCATGGTAGTAGTGAGCGATCGTGCGGGCAATAGTAGACTTCCCAGTACCAGCTAATCCTCTCAGCCAGAAAATGGGTCTCTTATCGCCCCCGTCAGCCCATTCTTTTATCTCCCGAAGGAGGTCCACACGGGTATTCTGAATGCAATCAGAATCATTGCGCCGATCGTAACAATTGAAGGGGGCTGCGCTGGCAACCGGCAACTTCTCCAAATATTGCCTTTGTAGTATCGTGTGCGCTTCTTCGAAAACGTCCTTTTGGTTGACAATAGTGTCGATCAGATTCTTTGTGTTCAGGTTAAGGTCCTTCAGGCGCCCGGACTGTTCTTCGCTAAATTGAATAACTCGTTCCCTGTCGTTCATATTGTCAGCAGTACCAATAACTCCCATCTCCATAACTGACCTCAAGTCCACGACAACACGCAAGTTTAGCTCATCCCTTAACCGCGCCAGCCGTTGTTCCAACGACGCGATGTCTTCCTTGTTCCAGACGCTTCGCAAGGCCTTCCTGAAACTCTTCCACTTCCGTTGTTTCCCCTGCACCTTGACTTTATTTAGCGCTGACAGCAACTTCTTCGCAACGATGTTACATGATTGGCAGAGTTCCCGGAGCGCTATGTCGTCGGCAGAGTTGGCGGAATCCTGGAGCGTGGTGCTCAGGAGGGCAAGATCATCCGTAGCCGTCTCGATGTCGACGTTCTCTACTAACACCCCGGCGCCAGATTTGTAGATCTCAGCTGTTTTGGAGATGAGCTTCCCGCAAAAGTCCACAAATTGGATGATATTTCCGGCGAGTCCAATGGCTGCAACGATCTCCATATTTATAGAGGTGAAGGCATGAGTGAATACCAAAAAGCCCCGTCCGTTTCGGAGATCAAGGATACGTGTTCGCGAAGACTGAGGAAAAGGACTAAGGCTGAGGAGGCCTAATGCGGCTTGTGGCTTTCTGTGGCTGTTAAGATTCGAGGCAAAGGCCGAATCTTTCGTCCCAATAAGCTCGCGGGCACTAAGGCAGCGAAGGCGCATCGAAGGCGTCTGGGCGTGGGGCTTGTTGCCGTTGTGGCTTCCCTTCGCTGCTTATCTCTGCATCCGTTGCATCCGTCTTCTATGACCTACACAGCCCATCTCCCCACCTTCCCCCTTACGATAACAGCTCCGTTAATGGGACGAGGTGCCTCATGTTATGCCGTAACCTGGGAACCCTTGGAGTCGACTTGTGAGCACCATGTAATAGATCTGCGCTAGGAACACCTGCTCTATTAGGTTTGGCATACAGCACACTTCCATACGACCTCTATTCATCACTATATAACCACCAGCATTGCCGGAATAATACCCTCCTCCTCGCAGTACGGAAGTTCCTTACGCAGGCCATCATGCGCTTCATCAGTTTCCCAGCCCTCCTTGCATCAGCCACGGCCTTGGTAGGCCTGTCGTTCGCTGCTCCGCTGGCTAACGGAAAGGACAAACGTTCATTCGTTGAAAGAGATGGCATGAACTATACAGTCTTTGCACATGCCGCCACCGGTGCAAAGCTGGAATTCGTGACGAACTCGGGCATCTGTGAGACCACCGCTGGAGTGAACCAGTACTCTGGCTATCTGTCCGTGGGGACAAACATGAACATGTGGTTCTGGTACGACTCACGTGACTCTTTGAACACAGAGTGATACTAAACATCGTCAGGTTCTTCGAGGCTCGGAGTAATCCCACAACAGCACCACTTGCAACGTGGTTCAACGGTGGGCCGGGATGCTCGAGCATGATCGGCCTCTTCCAGGAGAATGGACCCTGCCATTTCGTGAACGGCGCAAACACGCCATCACTCAATCCATACAGCTTCAATGAGTATGCAAACATGCTGTACGTCGACCAGCCCATTGGCGTCGGCTTCTCCTACGGCACCGACTCGGTAACATCTACCGTCACCGCCGCACCGTACGTCTGGAAGCTGCTGCAGGCATTCTACACGCAATTTCCACAGTACGAAAACCGCGATTTCGGCATCTTCACCGAATCTTATGGCGGCCACTACGGGCCCGAATTCGCGCACTACATCCAGCAGCAAAACAGCGCCATCAACGCTGGCTCGGTGACAGGCCAGAAGATCAACCTCGTGGCGCTGGGCATCAACAACGGCTGGTTTGACCCAGCCATCCAAGAGAGAGCCTACATCCAGTTCAGTTACAACAACACATACAAGTCGCTGATCTCGCAGTCCAGCTACAACTCGTACATGTCGAGATACAGCTCGGACTGCCTGCCGGCGATCCAGGCCTGCACCGGCTCCCAGTCTAACTCGGCCTGCTCCAACGCTGACAACACGTGCTACAACGACATCGAGGGCCCGCTGATCCAGGCCGCCGATTTCGACGTCTACGACATCCGTGAGCCTAGCAACGACCCCTATCCGCCGGAGACGTACGTCATGTATCTACAGAGCCCGGCGGTCGTCAAGGCCATTGGCGCGAAGTCGACGTATCAGGAATGCCCGAATGCGCCCCACAACAAGTTCTCCACGACAGGCGACGGTAAGCTTTTCTCCCCTAGCTCCCTTGCCCCAACCCCTTTATTCTGTTCCCTCTGAGCCAGTAACGAGTTTTCCCGCGTGCTGACCATGTCCAGATGCCCGCTCTTTCCTATCGACGCTGAGCACGGTCGTTTCGACCGGCCTCACCACCCTCATCTGGGCCGGTGACGCCGAGTAAGTCCCTTTCCTACTATCGCATCCCCTACCCCCATTCTCTCTCGCTCTGCCCCTCTCTCCGTTTCTCGGCATTTCCTAACCCCTAAAAACAGCTGGATCTGCAACTGGTTCGGCAACCTCGACGTCGCCAACTCGATCCAATATTCCGGCCAATCCACATTCGCCAGCAAGGCGCTGGCGCCGTACACGGTCAACGGTGTGCAAGAGGGCACGTTCAAGACGGTGTCGAACCTGTCGTTCCTGCGTGTGTTTGGGGCTGGGCATGAGGTGCCTTATTATCGTGAGTTTTTTTTCTCTTTTCCTTTAATCCCGGGAGTGGGGAGTTAGGGGGTTTGGACTTCGGGGTTCGGATGGCTAATAGGCGGACAGAGCCGGCGCTTGCGCTGCAGGTGTTTAAGCAGACAATGATGAAGGGGCCGATTGCGTCGACTTGAGGAGTTCAGTCGTTTAGGGGAGTGGGAAAAGGACTGGGAGAGGGATAAGGGAGCGGGAGCTGTAATTTTTTAGAATCGAAATTATGGAGGATGAGTTCCCCGAGAGAGAGAGGAAAAGGAAAGTGAAAGACGTATTTATAACCTTATATGTAATTTCCCTACTCCACAGCTTAGAGCTTAGCTACGTATTACGACGCAAACTCACTTAGATACACCCATATTTCCAAACAATCCCACCTCCGCTTCCCTATGGATTTAATTGATGTAATGGCAGGCAAGGAAGGAAAATGTTCACGCTTGAGCAATGCTCAAGGCAGTATCCAACAGCTCTCTCATGGCTCGAAGACATTCAAGAATCCCTCTAGTCTTCGACTCCTTGAGCGGCCACGCTAATGCCTCTGCAAGGGCTCCCCTCGGGCCACTTGACCCTATTCGTTCAGGCGGCATCGATTTATCTTCAAGCCTCTTTAGAAACAACAGGCAATCGCCAAAGGCCCATTTGTTAATGCAACCGCTTCAACAGATCCACCGAAATATTCAACACTGGAACACTCTCGTGCAGCGGCCAGGATGCACCTCCTTCAGGACCGATGAAATACACTTGTTACGCTATGCTAGGACAGATGGAAAACCTACTTAAGCTATTAAACAATCCTCCCAGTTTACTGATTATTTGACCTACATCCTTTGTAAAACATCGAAGCAATCGGGACCCTTCATTAGCCCTCAAAGAAACTACAATTTATTCTCGATCGCATACGCTGCCATTTATTGCATCCACCCATTCAATTAACACTCCATTTGAATGACTTCATTCCTTCAAGGCCGTATGTACATAACATTAGACTGGCAATGCGTCCTTTCCAATTGGAATTCCGTAAGCGGGAACAAGTGTGTCAATTCGTAAGATGGTAATTTCTAATCCGCTTATGAGGCAGAGGTATTGCATAAGTGAGGCCTCTAGGCAGTGGAATGGGCGGAGTCCGGTAAGCAAGGCTGAGGACACATTATTCACAAGGCAGAAAGCTGGAATTTCGCTGAGGGTTGAAGTGCGGCTGATGAACGAGGCTGAAACGACGGACCGGGGCGGGCCCGAAGCGTGCAACCCCCGTTTTCCGGGTTTGTAGCGCCGTGGGAACTGAAGTTCATTGCGCCCAGCTGCAAGGATGCTATGCATCTGAGGAGCGGTTTCTACAGGCAATCTGATGCCTGGTTTAACAACACATGCATCATGTGTTGGTCAAAGGTGGCCTTTGACACGTTTTGCCTCACCACTTGCAGGCTCATATTGGTAGCATGAGAAGGACCTCGAATCCCGACTTTTGAGGATCATCCAACCAATCACACACCGTCTGACTGGTCAGCCATCGTTTGCCTCGTTACACAAGACGTTTGCCTTCTCCAGCCAGAAAAAGAGGGCGAAAGAGGGCGACGAGATCCTTCAACTCCAACGCTCGCATTGATTCCCAAGCCCCACATAGATAAAATCTCAGGCTCCCCACGGCAGGCTTAAGAAGTAAGGGGCCATTTCACCTTATTGACCCGTGTCGAAAACAATTATCTGGGCGAAATTCTAAGCCCCAAACGAGGCTCCACAATTTACGACTCGAAAATGCGCCCATGGAGGAGAACTAATACTGGCGATTCAACCTTAGTTGATGAAAGCGCCTCGAGGCGAAGAAATACGATTCCATTCGGCGAAGCATCGACTGTGGGAAGAGTCCAAGATCGCTATCCAGCTTACGAAGACTTTCCTTGGGAGAAAATCATGGAATATTTGCTCCAAAAGTGGCCAAGTTGGACTGATTTCAATGAGGCGCGGGTAAGTCACGTGGTTGTTGGATTGAGCGATTGATTAACGCTTGGCTCAGGTTGGTGACAGTTGGCAATTTGAAGCGCCAGAGAAATTGACGGATGTAAGTCAATTGTCGCGGGGCATACTTGTGGCGTTGGACTAACGTGTCGCAAGGAGGATCGGAGTGCCTTACAGAGACGAAGAGACGGGAGTTACCAGCGGAACCGCTCCGTTTCACCTGAGTAACGAGTGGCGTTAAGTCTCCTATGAATTGTTCTAAGATCTACGTGATTTTCGAAGCTGGATCAAATAATACCTGAGGATTTAGAAGTTGTCTCCCGGAATTACGATGTCTCCTAGAATTATGATGTCTCCTAGAATTATGATGTCTCCTATAATTATGATGTCTCCTGGAATTATAGGAATGCAAATAAAATACCTTCGTGGCTGAGGTTGTTTATTAAACGCCCAGTCTTTGCCTAAAAAGGTCTTGGCAGCTAAACTCCGAAAGTGAGATTTCACAGCCTCATTGAGCCTCTTCACCGGACGTAGCGTTAAAACGATCCTTTGCCCACAATCGATTTGGCCATTGTGGCATACCATTCTCTGCTTCCGTTTGATCTCTGGAGTTATTCCGATCCGGGAATCATTATCCCCATCATCCACGCGAAGCGTACGCGAACCATGGCGAAGATAACCTTACCAGATGAATTCCAACGTTCTTATATGATCTTCCGCGAGTATCCCTTGAACGCCATTCTTAAAGGTACAAATACGTATCGCTCGACTCTCCAGCCCTTGAAAGATCGACTGGATGCCATCGAATCAGACCTTTGTCTCGTGCAGCCGGAAGATTATAAAAAGTTTGAGGTACCGATTCGAGACCTAAACACTGCGTCTGGATTAGGTTCGAATGACCCTCTCAGTTTTCCATAATTTGCGCTTATTGCTAAGCGTTCATTAGAGATGGAAAAGGAGAATATTCATTCTCCAGAAAGGCTGTCTCAATGGCTGGGAGCCAAATGGATCAGTCTCGAAAAGAAGACTGTTAGCGCATACAAAAGAGATCCGAAATGCCGCTTTATGTAGGAATCATTCTATTCATACGCAGATCGAAGTCTAAGTTCGTTCAGTTACATATATGCGGAAAACTCGCGTGATCGACTGAAGATCACACGGAGCAGCTTGACGGAGCTATTCACGTACCACCAGGTAATGCCAGCATATCTAGACTTCATGTTTGTGTTTGGAGCTCAAAGTGATGCGACGGATTTGCGATTCAGTGGCTTTCGTGAACAAACAATAATGAAGGATCCGCCACGAGGTCCTGCAATACCGGATTTGGGTCGAAGCGGCCGGCACTTTCAGCTGTGTTATATTCTCAAGGGAGTAACGCTGAAACGAAAAAGTGATGAAAATACCAAACTAGATGAGTGGTCCATTCGTCAGGCGGCGGTATATCATCAATTTGATGTGGTTTACGGCACTCTGCTCTGGATTGTGACGAAAGGACGTCGCGATATACAAGAACGCTTCAAGGAAATGACAGGTAAAGATGGACGGCCAGAAGATAAGACATTTGATACTGTCGAGGACTGCCTAAGATCTAGTCTGGCTGCTCATTTGATGTACTCCCATTGGTCAACAGAAGGTTGGCGATGGTATATTCGCTGGCTGGAGAGCGTCATTGATACAGAGGTAAGCATTTCACGATCATTCAATCGTTTATTTCTGACAGTTTACTAGAGTTCGATGGCCATTTATGGGCCTCGTGGCCCTGGTTACGCCCACAAGGATTACAAGCCATATCATATCCAAGACCTACAATATTGGCTGGATAAAACCAGCGAGGCTATTATGGTCTTGGAAGCTAATGTAGATGTCATCTCTGCTCTCCAGAGATTCTACTTTAGTCTCAGAGAGAACAAAGATTTTCCAGACATTTTAAAGCAAAACAATGCAGACGATATAACCTCTTTCAATGCCCAGTTGGACGAGATTATTAGCGACTTCAGAATGCAAATTTCTCGCGCAAAACTTCTTGCAAACATCATCAGAGACCGAAAAGAACTTGTGAGTGTTGAAATATAAAGCTTTTGATGCTTTGACTAAGATTGTGGTAGGTTCTACAGCATCTACAAGGTCAAGCAGCGGAGAGGACAGAACAACTGAATCTGAACTTGGAGAAAGAAGCAATAGGGATGCGTATCATCACTATTGTTACCTTGGTATATCTTCCGGCAACATTTGTATCCGTAAGTAGTGTTTATCTTTCCCACTGTCAACCGGATTACTTAGGCTCATTCGTTGTCGATAATGCAGACATTCTTTAGCACAGACGTGGTAAAGTTCCAGAAACAAGGTGTTGAAGTCAATGGAGACAGCTCGTTCTCCCCGACAGCAATGAAGAGATGGCTTCAAGTCACTCTACCACTAACAGCAGTAACGCTGTTTCTAGCGTGGGTAACATATAGAATCGCCGAGACAAGAAAACAACTTCGTAATCCGCCACGGTCACAATCACAACCCGCAATAGGTCGACAATCTGTGTGGCAGTTTCTTAAAGATTTCGTCCACGGATTGAGAGTGGAAGCACCTGCTATAAGCATTCCACGTCCAGCAAGAAAATCAGTGTTGCCTTTCCATAACGACAGCAAGCCTCAAGGAATCACATAGCGTAGGAGGTTTACCAAGCGGGTGGCCAGAAAAGTATACGATCATTGTTTCCAGAGTTGTCTACCCACCGTTTCTGTGGGGCGAGTGAAGCCGGACCCTTGCGCTTCCTGTTGGATGGAAGATCCAGAATGAGAACTCTGTCGTATTAAAATGAGACTGTAGCGCCTCTATATATACACGAGGTGGGCGGCTAACAAGCAGCCCTGGTCTAGCTTAATTAAGACAATCGTGTCGAACGAACTCGTGTGTAGATTAATCTACGAAGAAGAATGGATATATATACACATCAAGATACCTCTGATCTAGTCTTAATCTGGTTGACGACGGTTAGTGATCTATATTTGGCCGACAGATCATGATCAGCGCTCGGTCGACGCCTTTGTAGTGTCACCTGGGCGTCCCCACTGAGTCGAAATGTGTCTCTCACCTGAGAAACCTGTCGTCGAAACGTGGCTATAGCCGGGAGTGGAACTAAAAGCCAGTGACGCGATGAATCTTGAAGAAGTGGAACCACGTATTTGGGAAAGAATAAACTGGTCTGGGCAAGAAATCAAACGGACCGTGTATTAATGAAGTGTAAAATATGGACCTGAAAGCACGCCTACTTGTAGTGTTACTTGTACAGTACTCTTTGCTGGTCTTCCATATTGTCATATTTTTGATTACTTCAAATAACCTAAAAAGAAAAGAGGATTTGGCAGCGCCAAGAACCGAACGAAAATAAAAGAAATTGGAGAAGACAAGTCAAATAAGATGTTTAAAGCTGCCCAAGTAATATTCAACTTTTCGTCTGTTTTTGATACAAAATATAGGAAACGTACATGCAATGCAAGTTATCAGTGAAGCACCTTATAAGGGCCCACCAACGCCGGGAGGTTTCCAGTGAGAACCTAAGAAACTAAGAGTGCAGACAAACGCATAAGACTATGTAAAGTCAACGTTTTCTCAAGTTCTCTTCGAGTTATGGTTATGAAATAATCACATTTAGGGGCGGTGTGTACCCCGGTAAGCTCTGAGTGGTGTCACCTTCTCTTATCCTGCATAGGCATACACGCTTGTACGCCGGGAGCATACGGATGACGTGCAGTTTCAGTGCCAATTGTGGCGTTCAAAGTCATGGCACATGGACAGTCAACTTAAAGCGGAGAGTAGGAAACAACGTTCATCCTTCAAGTTAAGTCTAGAATTGTTATTTCTGGGAGCTTCCGAGATGTTCTTTGGGAAGCCTTTCCAACCCGGTCGCCTAAAAATGAAGATTGGATGCACGAATCCCTGTTCGGTATTTGCTCTGACCAATCGCTCGTCTCATAGATAGCCACCGTCAGCACTTCTGCATGAGAAAACATACAGGCACAGTGGGGTTGCGTATTGTTGCTTGCTTTTTCCTTCCGTTTACGAGCTGCGCCGCAATTTAGACGAAATTTTTTCCAGCTGAAACCCTTTTAGCGAAGAACGAAATGGGGGAAAAGAAAAATGTATACTTGGGTACAACAGTTAAGAGAGTCGTCTGAATGGTATCTTTAAGACTGTATGACATGTTTTGAATCTTGAGGGTAAAAAACCGAGAAATCTGGTATAATAAACTGGACAGCCTGATTTATTAATACCAACCTCCACCGTCAACGGACCGTCAACACGTGAGCAGGCGAATAGGTGGTGAGGCTCTGTGGAGGGACATCGGCTCCGATCCCTCTTTGACGTACCGATGCCTAGCAGGCACCACTCTTCAGCTGTCCAGCCTTCCCCACCACACCTTACCCTCCATATGTCAACCCAACTCTTTCACATACACGTCAACCCTTTTCGATATATTGACCACACCAACCGTTGGGCCTTTGCGCCGCCCTCGCCACGTTGAGCGGTTGAATCCCTCCCCCGACTCCATATGCTCTAGGACGCGGCGACTCCGTTTGGCTCCACGTTACAATGGTAGATGCGAACAAAGGGGAAAGCGGCGACTCCGTCAGAGCTTTTACAACCCGGCTGAGGAAGGAGTGGAGGCGCAAAGTGGCGTGTCAGTGCCAACCAACTCTTCAGCGTCCTTGTATCTGCAAGGGATATATCATCCGAGTCGATTTGATGGAGCAATGGATGGCCAATAATCTTAACCAGTTACTCGAAGATGTCGAGCCCAAGATGACGCATCGGTTATGGAAATTCCCCATCAAGTCCGAGAACCTTCTAGATTCTGACACACTTTGCGTCCGAGTATTTGGAATACTGCTTGAATTAGGACATGGCGAACTGATAGACCTCTTCCAAAGCGCTGGAATCCTCGACAATAACCTCCAGTTCTCGATTCCCTCTATCATGAGCTCCCTCCAAAGCGAACTCGAATATTACAATATCCCCGATGCTGAGAAGATTATTGACAAGTTTGAAAGCGTAAAGTGGGCATTCTGCCCACCTCGCCTTAAGCTGGATATGGACGTGAACTTTGAAAGGGGAAATTTTATCATGCCCTTCTGTCGGCATGATCGAATTAATCTGAAGGGTGGGACGGCGTCGGTTTTTCAAGTCGCAATTAAGCAAGAGTTCATATTAGATGCCAATCTCAAGGAGGCCTTATTGAAAACCTTATATTGCGATAAGGATCATGGCATGGTGAGTTTTGATTGCCTCGTTATATATTTTTCTCTCCAGGTAACATGATGCTGACTGCTCCGGCTCTGCATTAGTGCTACGTTCTAGCGCTCAAGTCGTTTTCGGAACAGTCAAAGGATATTTACGAATGGGAAAAACAAGCTTTCGTTGGACTACGAGACGACCAAAGTGTGCCCATAGTCAAATATCTTGGGTGCTATTCTCATTGCGACGGACGTGAAATGTCATATAATCTCCTCCTGGAGTTTGGCCAGATGGACCTTGATGAATACTGGGCGGACCTTGGAAACATTCCTCCGGTGCGATGGGAGGAAATTAGACGCTTTTGGAGATCCTTGTTCAAGGTCGCAGAAGCCATTCGGGGCATTCATGACCTCACTTTCAAACGAGGAGAAACGGAGAATCATTATGATGGGTAGGATCCTATCGAAGCAGACCCTGGGGTCGTGCTAACGATTAAAGGTGGCATGCTGATATCAAGCCGGACAACATCTTGCTCGTGCATGGCGAGTTTAAGCTTGCGGATTTCGGGTTCGCTAAATTTGTGAAGCGAGCCGAAAAGGATGCAAAAGCACCACAATCGTATATTGAAGGGGGAACAGAAGCCTATGGTACTGAACCCGCGATTGATCGGATGTTTGCGGCCGAAGATAAGCTAACAACGATTTTTAATTTAGGCGCTCCTGAGGTCGCTCGTGCTAGGATTAAGAAAACAAAGACTGAGGTGAAACAGACCATTGATACATGGTCTTTTGGTTGCGTTCTTTCGGTCGCTGCGACATGGATCGTCCTTGGCTTTCAGGGTATTGAGCAATTCCGTGTATTGAGGATGCTTGCGGCGCAGGGATCTGGTGGGACAGTTACCGATCGATTTCATGATGGAGACAGCATCCTTCCGGACATCAAGCACTGGCACAACTACCTGGCACAACACGCGCGCCCTGATGACACCATAACTCCCTTGGTACTAGAGCTGATTGAGTCCAGAATGCTCCTAAAGGATCCTGATTCTCGGCTCTCATCTAGCGATTTATGTGAGAAGTTGGAGCAGGTCATACGCCACGCGGAGGCAGACCGGATCTCGAAGAATCGTGGAAAGAGGGAAGCGCATGACTCTGTGAAACGCGCCTTGTTAACCGTAGAGAGGTTTGCTGGAAAGGTTTCCCAAGCAAAATCGAACCCTCAACAAAAAAGTGTAGAACTGCAAGACGTTACCGTCTTCAATCAAAATAACCGGCGTACATCCAATCGTGTCGGGAAAGACAAGAAAATGAACATTCCCTTAGCGAAGACACCTCATCGTGAAAAGATTTTGGAGGAGGAGCTGGAAAACCGGGTTTTGGTGTCGGGGAAAGACGAAGGACCGAGCAACCTCCACAATGGTGCGCCCACCGATAGCCCGACAAATATGGATTCATCCACTTTCGCCGATGAGGCTTCCGACAAGGTTGCACAGCCTCAGCCGAGAACACCAAAAGCCCAGGAAAGATTGCCGAACGATGACCGTAGCTGGGAATTGCCTGCGTCGCAGCCTGGACTCGTGGGCGAACCGGCCACCCTAAGCAGGCCTAAACTCCCCAAAATCAAAGAACCCACGCCTCCGAGAACCAATACCCGACCCAGTGGAGGCGATACTCGGCCAGACAACTCAGCTTACGAACTCTCGTCCTCAGCGGGATTTCCCGCTAGCTTAGAGTCTCAGCCGGGATTACACCGACCATACTCCACTGAGCTACCATCATCACCTGCTCCATCACTGACTGTGACGGATACAATTCAACCGCCCACTCCAACTATACCTGGGGCCACCCAAGAGCAAAACGGGAAAGGAAAAGCGAAGGTCGGGGAAGACGAAGAGGAAGGAGAAGTGGATCCAGGATACAAGACTCCACGCGCAGACATACCGCCACTAGTGATATCACCACCGGAACACGTATTTAAGCTACCGTGGGAAATATGCCAGGTTCGTCGAGATATCGAGACCAAGATACCTCAAGGGTTAGCGGCAAAATTTAAGGGCTTTTTCAAGAAAGAACCCAAAGATGAACACCTTGAGGCCTTCATCCAAAAAAGAGACTTAGTCCTGGTCATTGACAATGGAACGAGTATGGAGAGGTCCTGGCCCGTCGTAACTTTTGTTGCTGTAACGCTGGCAATGAAAATAGCAGGCTTAGACGAGGATGGATATGACGTCCGATTCACCATCAACGGCGCGAAGCACGACAAGTTTGGACTCAAAGGAAAAAGTGGCCTTGAGACCCTTAGGAAAATCCTAATGGCAGCACAACCACAATCGTCGAAGCCGACTGACATGAGCAAAGTTCTGGATGGCTTGTTCAGGGAACACCAACGCGGTCGCTACAAGAAAGCCACCACCCTACTCGTGCTTACGGATGGAGCTTGGAAAGGGACAATTCCCGTGGATAACGCTGACAAAAAGATTGTCGAGTTCGCAAGGGATCTTGAGAGAGTTAAGGTGCCTGATCGACATTACACCATCGGATTTATAAGGTTCGGAGTTGAATTTAGAGATAAGCTGAAAGCGCTCGATGATGAGCTTAGCAAGAAACATAAGATTTGGTAGGTGGTATATCCATGATATCGTCGTCCAGAAGCTTTGCTGACCCTTCCAAGCGATATCGTGGATCAAACGTCTTGGAAGTCTGGCGTCAATAAGATGATCCTAGGAAGCTTGTGCCCTGCCGAAGATGCTAATGATGAGGATGAGGAGAAATTAGAGGGACGCAACGCACTCGGAAGTCCAACTTCAGCCTTCGGCCCGGAAAAGGTCATTGAGCTGTTCAAAATTTTCAATAGTGGCCAACTCGCCCCATCTCCTTCACGTTTCAGCCATTCGCGTTCCAGGAGTACATCAAGTTTCAGCCCTTCTCGACCTGCAAGCGTGATGAGCACTCCATCATAAGTGCCATCCACGAAAAGTAGGAGGGATTCGCTTTGGAGTTTTGGATCTACACTAAAATCTTGATGCTTTCCTTCATTGTGTCATCTCTTTCTTTGTGGGATGGGCGCTTACATCCCGGCGCTTGAGTAATCGAATCTGAGTTACCTCCTCCAAGAATTCCTAGTTGGTGTTTTGGTATCCAATATCCGGAATGGCAGGTATTTTTATTCGGCGTCTGAATGTCGGATTTGAGATACCCAAAGGCACAAGTTTTCGGTCGGCGTTTTAGTCCCGGCTTCCTGTGATTATAGGTTAGGTATTGATATTTGGATGGGAGAGAAGAGCTTTAGTGTAGTAGCTGATGACATCATTTTCGGCGTTAATTCAGAGGCGGGAAAATTTACCTCTATATGTTCCTCGAAGTACCGTATATGGCGGAGGGTAGCATCCTTAATGAGGAGAATATACAGTAATCTTGAGTTGCTAAGATACTCTTCGTATATTTAGAATCTTAGTTCCGGGGGTAGAATGCGAATAAAGGGTGACTGTTCTTGAACACTTTCAGGCAAAGGCTCTAGAGTTCTCGCTATATGAGCTGAAAGTGTAAGCTCTTGGGATGCACCTGCCTTGCTGCTAGCCGGCCGACTTTCCTTCAGTTCCGTGAGCTTTCCTGTTGCTACGCCCCGTACTTAGTGCTTACCTAGGTAGTCTTGTCTTCATGGAATGCGCCGGGGCCATGGCTTTGCCGGTTTTCCGAGGAAAGGGATATCGAGAAGAAGGAAACAATAAATATAGAGATTGATCATAGCTTTTTGAGGAAATGGGAGATTCCACAGTTACGGCACGGTGTGCCTCATAGGTAGACGGAGGTGGCGAAGCAGCTGAAGGAACGCGTACTTGTAGCAACTTATTAGCGGGGTATACTGCAAGATACGCGTCGCACAGTCAACCCCCGCAGCCCGTGATTTGAGAAAAGGTTTCTCGGCGTGGGATAGAAAAATAAATATGCAAGGTCATGGGATTAACGTAGGTGATAGGGTTATGACGGTCGGCATAGTTATGACGGGTTGGAAAATCAAAACTACGCATAGAGGAACCGTTATAACTATGCCGACCGTCGTAACCCTATTACCTACGTTATGCGATAT
>Ga0307507_10007094_pt1 | contig 16586 bp, 6 predicted proteins | sample 7_EM_MG_FD_207223 | JGI IMG/M metagenome (GOLD analysis project Ga0307507, IMG submission 207223) | Populus trichocarpa ectomycorrhiza microbial communities from riparian zone in the Pacific Northwest, United States - 7_EM | ecosystem: Host-associated > Plants > Roots > Unclassified | place...
TATATAATTAGTAGTCTATAAACGAGGATCCAAAGCTAGAGAAAGGAAGGGAGAAGAATAGCAGCGCCGTGCGAAGTTTTATGCGGTCCTCTAGTCACGTGGACTTACGTGACTCGGCGTCTACTATAACGTCTACCATAATCCACCGTTTTCCACCAGCGCCGTAACAGGTGTTACGGCGCTGGTGGAAAACGGTAGATCTTAGCAGACGTGGATTATAGTAGACGCGAGTTACGTAACTTAAGGACCGCATAAAATATTAAGCGGCGCTGCTATTCTTCTCCTTCCTTTCTCTAGCTTTGGATCCTCGTTTATAGACTACTAATTATATAGGCTTGCGCGTCCCTTCTGCCGTACTCGTGCCTTAATTAACTAAGTTACTAATATTATCCAAAGCTCGTTACTACTCTCTCTTCCTAAGAAGAAACTTAAATATATCTATAAAACTATAAATAGAATAAGGAAACAGAACAGGACCCTAAGGACATTACTAAAACTAAAAGAATATGAATAGAACGTAAAACCTAAAGAATAGGACACGTATAGACTAGAACCCTAGAAAATAAACAAACACTAGAAATTACCTAGTACCCCTACCACTATGCTAAGAAATACAGCAGCTAGTAAAGCCGCTGTAGGACCCACAAATACCTTTAATAGTAAAATAGTTGCTGTCTTAACCCCCTAGGAAGAGCTTATAGCAGCTAATACTAAAATTAAACAGCTCTAAGAGCTGCTTAAAACTAGAGATACCCCTATACCTAGTAATAAATTATTAGATACCTAGAGGCTTACTATAGTCCTTAAGGCCCTAGCCTAACGTATAGTATTAGTATTGTCGCAATCCGCAAAGGTTATAGACCCCCTATTGCTTACAAATAGAACCGACCCTATATTTAATAACTGGAAGCTTTAACTATAGGATAAGCTTAAAGTTAATACAGACCACTTTCCTAATGCCTAAGCTAAAATAGTATACGTCTTTGGCCATACTAGTAGTAATATATAGATATACCTACGTCCGCAATACGCTTAGGACTTAGCAGACCCCTTCCTCTTTAAAGAAGAGATAATTAACTACCTATCTTCCATTTATAAGGACCCCTTTAAAGTATAAAACGCCTGGCTTAATTATAAAAGCCTAAATATAAAAATAATAGAGACTTTTTTGGCCTTTTAAACCCGCTTTCTACACTTAGCTAGATAGGCTTAAATCCCCTAAGAAGATCTAATACTAGACCTCTTTAATAAGCTTACCCTAGACCTATAGCGCGCTATACTGCTAGTTTATACTACTATATAGACGCTTAAGGAACTTATAAACTAATGCCTAGCTATTAACCAGGGCCTCCGTTAAATTAAGGTATATGCTAAGTGGTATAAGACTAGAAGCTCTGCTAACTAAAATATAAGTACTACTAGAACAGGCCATAGCGCCCTAGTAAGATCTACAACCCCTACAACACCGGCCGTATAGCCCGCCGCTAATTTAGCAGCTAGTTATACAGCTAGTCCTACTATAGGTCCAGCGAATGCTTGGCCTATATATAGTAACCCCTATATATAGGCCTTTAGTAATTAGGGAGCTTACTTCTCTTATAGCTAAAAGGGCTATATTATAAAGGATTACCTAATAAATATAAAAGCGGGCGAGGTTCTGTTAATCTAGGAGGATAATATAAAGTTAGAAAAAGAGGAACCCTAGAGGAAGACTCCTCTCTAGGGTTAAAAGGGATTGATATATTATATATTAATCTAGGTTAGCTAGTTAGTGGAAGAAGCTACACTATCCCTTATACTTTATTCTGTAATAGATATTAAGTTTTAACCTCTGCTTTAGCTAACTCTGGAGCAAATACCTTCGCCTTAATAGACACCTAGTATACTATAAAGCTGGCTGATTTCTAAATATACCCCTTAAAGAACTGCCCAAACTAATTCCTATTTATGGGTATAATAGATAGATAGGGCCACCTATTATAACAATCTTACAGATTTACCTTCGTGTTAATAGACAAAGATAGTATAACATCCCCTTACTTATTACGGACCTAGGAAGCCATAATATAATTTTAAAAAGAAAATAGCTAGCCTATTTAGGCTTATAGCTTAATATATAGAGCAGACAGCTTATTTGGCCCAAAACCCTACCCCTAACCCCTTCCTTTATAAAAGAAATCAGTATTATAATAGAAAACCTCGTGCGGCTATAGGTAGACACCGTTTATTAGGCCGATGCTATACATAGAGACTAGGCCTTTAAGAAAAATATATAGCTTAATCTATAACGGGTTCGCATACTACGCCACCCCTAGACTACCTATGTTATACTACCCGCACTAGAGATTAAAAAAGTTAGTAAAAAGCTAGTAGAGCTCCCTATAGGGAACTTAGGCCCTATATAACTATAAAGAATAGTAAGGAGTATTGGACGCTATACTAAATATATAGACCAAAGGGATAACTTATGGAAGATAGAATAGGAGCTAAAAAAGATTATAAACCCTAAACCGCAAAATATAACCCAATAATAGTCTATAAAGAAACCTATAGACCTCCTACCAGTTAATATCTGCTATATTAGCGCTATAGGATTTTACTAGAACTTAGTTTAACCTAATACTATTGCCTTTACCGCCAGCTTATATAAAATTAATTAAATAATTAAGAAAAAGGAAAATAAGTTTAGTAAATAGAAGGGCGAGCTTATAGATAAGGAGCTAGTAGAACAGAAACTACCCTATTAATACTAGAAATTTAAGGATATGTTTTTTAAGGCAGCGTCTAATATACTCCTACCTTACCAACTGTATAACTATAAGATTAAGATTAAGCTAGATAAGGAAGACATACTTAGCTATAGCCCCCTTTATTAACAGTCTACTGCTAAATTATAGGCTATAAAGTAGTACCTTATTAATAACCTAAATAAGGGCTTTATTAAACCTAGTTAAGCCCCTTTTAACTTGCCTATTCTTTTTGCTAAAAAGCTAAATAGAGGACTTTGTTTCTGTATTAACTACCATAAACTAAATAATATAACCCATAAGGACCGCTACCTACTACCCTTACTTAATAAGACTTTAACCCAAATAAGTAGAGCTAAGATCTTTACTAAGCTTAATATCCGTTAGGCCTTTTACTAGATTAGGATAGACCCTAAATTAAAAGATCTTACTATATTTTAAACCCGTTATAGAATATATAAATATAAAGTACTTCCTTTTAGACTAACTAACGGACTGGCTATGTACTAATAATATATAAATAATATACTCTTTAACTACCTTAATAACTTCTATACAGCCTACCTAGATAATATTATAATCTACTTTAAAAATAAGTTAGAACACAAGGAGCATATCTATAAAGTCCTATAACGGCTCCGCAAGGCCAGTCTCTAGGCCAATATTAGGAAATTAGAATTTAGTATTAAGCGTATAAAGTACCTAGGTTTTATTATTAGTATAGATAGAATTAAGGCCAACCTAGAGAAAACGGCCGTGATTAACCAGTAAATACCCCCACGGACTATAAAGGAGGTGCAATTATTTTTAGGTTTCTATAACTTCTACTAACGCTTTATTAAGAACTACAGTAGGATTACCCAGCCTCTTAACCGCCTTACTAGGAAGGACCAGCTATTCTACTTTAACGCCATATATATGCAGGCCTTTAATAAGCTTAAAAAACGGCTAGTATTAGCTCCCCTACTTGCCTACTTTAACCTAGAATGGCCCTTAATACTAGAAACTAATGCCTTAAACAGCGCAATAGCTAGAGTTTTCTCCTAAAAGTAACTAGATGGAGAATAGCACCCTATTATATACTATTTAAAGACTATAATAGATGCTAAGCTAAACTACCACATCCATAATAAAGAAATGCTGGCTATTATCTCTAGCTTTTAATACTGGCGTATATAGCTAGAGGGGACCCCTAAGCCTATTAAGGTAGTTTCAGATTATAAGGCCCTAGAATACTTTATAATAACTAAGGCCCTTATAGCCCAGCAGGCACGCTAGGCGGATATTCTATCTTAGTTTAACTTCTTAATTATATATAGACTAGGCACTATAAACCATGCGAATGCTTTTATAAGGCGTAAATAGGACCTAGGTAACTAGGCAGCTATAAAGATCTTATTATAGACCCAGATTGTGACGGTGCTGGAGCGCGTCACCTGCCATATTTAACCAATCAGGATTTTCTATGCCCGGTATGCAAAATCGCTATTGGCCCGCTTACCACTAGCGCCTTGGCGGCCCTCGCGATATACCTACCTACTGCCCCTAAACGATTCTTCTTCTTCTTCTCCTTAGCTTAGTATTCTTGTATAGTAGCAATCTATAAGCTTCGGTTTAGAAGCATTTGTATAAGCCCGTCACATTATACTAAGCTCTCCATACACTGCCTGGGAAGGCCTTAATAATATCCCATCCTAAAAGAAGACCTTCGTCTGCAACGACGCGTCGACGCGTTATACTCAGACATTAAAAAACTCACACTACCACGCCTAAGAAGGCCCTAATAATATCCCACTTTATAGGCCAGACTGTACTTGACCTATACCCCTAAAAGAACCCCAGAATTAAAACCAAATTGTATAATTCCGACGAACTTTAGGAAGCCGATAATGGCACCTAAAGTAAGCTTATCTAAAAGACCTGCCTCTACCCAAGAGGAACACGAGATCTAGTTAGGATTAAAAATTAAAGACAATGACGACGTTACAGATATATATAAGCAGATTTGTGCCCTTACTGCTAATTAGAAGGTCGATCGTCTTTAAGCCTAAAGTATATAAGAGACTCTAAAGGAGATCCTAGAAAGCCTTACTGCCTTATAAAATAGCCCAGCCTCCCTTTTATAAAGCCTTAGTTAACCCATTTGCTTAACTAAATATAATACACCAGAGAGTATGGACATAATAATAAAGTAATTAAAGTCCGTTAAGCTCCCTAACCCCCTACTATTATTAGACGGCGTAGACCTAACCTTTAAGAACTAGAGAATTTAGGTACAAGGAAAGCTTTATATTAACTATAACCATTTCCCCTCTAAAGAAGCTAAAATACTCTACCTCTTTAGTCGAACCATTAGGGACGCCTAGTAACACCTTTAGGCTAAGTTTGAGGACAAGTTACCTGTTCGGTTTATATCTATTAATAAGATAATATAGCATCTAGCTACTATCTATGTTAATTCAAATAAAGTACGGGATGCCTATTACAACTATAACCGCCTAATAATGAAATTGAACTAATCCTTTACTAAGTTCCAGACTTAATTCTTACACCTAGTAGGCGAAGGCCAGGTTCCCCCTAAGAACTATTGTTTGGACCTATACAATAAGCTAACAGTCCGACTATAAGAGAAGATTGCGGTAGCCTTGGATAACCTACCAACCTACTAAAGACTTGCAGCCTAATATTTGTCGCTGGATTTAGAACTAAAATGAATTAATACTTATTCTGATTAACTAAAGCGGCCCTATAGCAACCGTAACCTATCCGCTATACTAATGGGAGCTAGCGTTGGAAGACAAACTACGACCGCCCTTATACTAAAAGCGGTTATAACTGCCTACCCGCGAACCTTGCCTGACCTGCTATATACCATACCTTTAACTAATGCTCATTACAACACCCTAATTAACCCTGCCACGGTTACGTGCTTTAATTATGGAAAGGATGGTTACTTTACCACGTCCTACTTAGAGCTAAAGGATATGGGTAATATTAAGGAGATGGAGGAAGAAGAAACGTCTAATAAGTTAGAAAAAGAAGAACCCTAGGGAAAGACTCCCCCCTAGGGTATCCTATTAATCTTAAAGAGATTAATCTAAGTTAGCTAATAGGTGGAAAATACTTTATGGTTCTATATATAGTATCTTAAAATGGATATAGAGTTAATATAACTGCCCTTATTGACACTAGAGTAAATGGCTTTGCCTTTATAAACACTGCTTATATAAATGATATTGCTAAGTTCTTAAATGTAAATGCTACCTGACTAGAGAAGCCTGTTTAAGTAAAAGGCTACAACAGTTAAGCTAGTATGCCGGTTACCCACGTTTTGAAGCTATATATTGCTATTAATGGATAACGCTAGTTTGGTATCCCCTTCTGCATCCTAGACTTAGGGTTACACAACATAATTCTTAGCCGAAAATGGATATCCTACTTTGATATTTGGCTGAACGTTTAATAAAGATAGTTCGTTTAGCTGGAGAATAGACTAAAGTTACCCTCCTTTGTTAGGGAAATCCGCACTAACCGCAAGACGTTAGCCGTAAAGGCTGATCCTACCTACTAGCAAGATGTCAGGAACCGTGACCTAGCCTTTACCTAAGAAGATGCCCGCCGCGAGGCCGGCAGGAACTCTATACTAACAAGGATACTCCCCTAAAGGACTATAGTCAAGGAGGACTCTACTTACGGAAGTGGAATAGACACTAATGTAGATAACTTCCAAATTGCGAAGATCCGGCTAATGGGGAAGAGGACGTACTAATAGGATATAAAGGACAACCTTTAGAAGATGTAACAAGAGCTAAGAGGAGTAAGAACAACGCCAATACCCTAAAAGCCCCCAAGGCCATAGATAACCCTACTATTATATAACACCCCTATAGTAGACATCGCGGTAATTAGTGCTATAGGTTTCTACTTTAATATATATTAGAAGGACAACAAAGTCTTTACTACTAGTTTATACAAAATTAACCAGATTATTGCTGAGAGGGAAGAAGTGCTAATAGAGGAAACTAATAAGGAACTAGTTAAGTACCTTTTCCCTAATTACCTCTTAAACTATAGAGACGCGTTCTTAAAAGCAGCTTTAGATATGCTGCCCCCCCACCAAACCTATAATTATAAGATTTAGTTGGAGACCAATAACTTCCTAGGCTATAGCCCCCTTTACTAGCAAACTATGGAGGAACTAAAGGCAATAAAGCAGTACCTAATTAATAACCTCTATAAAGGGTTTATTAAGCCAAGCCAGGCTCCCTTTACTTTCCCTACTTTATTTATAAAAAACCTAATAAAAGCCTTTGTTTCTGTATCGACTATTAGAAGCTAAACGCTATTACTTAGAAGAATTAGTACCCTCTCCCTTTAATTGATAAAACCCTTGCACGTCTAAGCCGGGCTAAAATCTTTACTAAGCTCGATGTCCGCTAAGCTTTTTATTAAATTAGGATGGACCCTGTATTAGAAACCCTAATAACATTCCGCACCTATTATAGGTCTTATAAATATAAAGTCCTTCCTTTTAGACTGACGAATGGGCTAGCTACTTATCAACGGTATATAAATAATGTTCTTTTTAACTACCTTAACGAATTCTGTACGGCATACCTAGACAACATTCTTATATACTTAGATAATAAACTTAAGTACTAAGTTTATGTTAAGAAGGTCCTAGAGAGACTACAGAATGTAGGCCTATAAGTTAATATTAAAAAATGTGAATTTAGAGTAAAACGTATAAAGTACCTTGGGTTTATTATTAGTATAGAAGGAATTGAAGTTAACCTAGAGAAGGTTAAGACAATCCGCAACTAGAAACCCCCTTACACTATAAAAGGAATCTAGTCCTTCCTTGGCTTTTATAATTTCTACTATTAGTTTATCTGTAACTACGGAGTTGTAGCCAAGCCTCTTATACGACTAACTAAGAACGATATGTCTTTTATCTTTAACGATAACTGTATAAAAGCCTTTAAGGAGTTAAAGGACCGACTTGTCTTCTCCCTAATCCTTTATTACTATGACCTAGACCTTAAATTAATGCTGGAAACGGACGCCTCTGATGGGGTAGTAGTGGGAGTCCTTTTATAGCTATACCTAGACGGCGAATGGTACCCTATTGCATTCTTCTTAAAAACAATGGCCCTAGCTAAGTGCAACTACGAAGTGCATGATAAGGAAATGTTAGCTATTATACAATTATTATCCTAGTGGCGCGCAGAGCTTGGAAGCACAGACTCTTAGATTAAGGTTTATACCAATTATAAAGCCCTTAAGTATTTTATAATAACAAAACAACTTACTAATTAACAGGCCTAGTGGGCCAAAATACTCTCCTAATTCTTCTTTACAATTATATACCGCCCTAGTAGGCAAAATACTAAGGCTAATGCCCTAACCCGGAGAGAATAAGACGTGGGGCTATAAAATAAGCTAAAGGCTTAGTACTAGACACGCGCCCTCCTTTATACCAAACAACTCGACCCGTGTATCCTTGAGGAACTGAGCTCTAAATAGAATAAGGTAGTACCTATAGAAGGAGAGACCCTAGATAAACTAATGGGACTAATTAATTGTATCCTAACTGCGAACCGCATAGCTAAATCCCTAAAAGCCCTCCGTAATTAAGCTATGGGGGGTAACCCTGGTTTGGAAATAGAAGACGGACTGCTCCTATACTAAGAACAGCTTATAGTTCTAGATATTAACAACCTATAAACAGAGCTAATCCGTGAAGCCTACTATTAAGTCTCTACGGCGCACCCTAGTTAAGATAAGACCTACCAACTACTATTACCTTGTTACTATTGGCGAGGACTCCTGTCCGATATAGAACGATTTATTAGAAATTGTTATACTTATAAATGTGTAAATACCCTTAGGGACTGAACTCCTGGATAGCTGTAACCACTACTAGTCCCCAAACGCCCTTAGCAACATATTATAATGGACTTTAAATTATTCCTAAAGGACAAACACGGCTACGATATAGCCTTTATAGTAGTCGACTAACTAAGTAAGCAAGCCGTTTCCCTCCCTTGCTTTAAGACTACAACCGCAAAGGACATGGCCCGTATATATGTGGACAATATCTACTAGATCTATAGCGCTCTTAAGTTAATTATCTCTAACCGTAGACCTTAGTTTATATTGGACTTCTAGAACGAATTCTACTATATTTTTAGGATTAAGATTAAGCTCTCTACCACATTCCACCCTTAGACTAACGGCTAAACTAAGATTATAAACTAGTACCTTAACTAGCAACTTCGCCCCTTTATTAACTACTACTAGGATAACTGGTTGGAACTACTACCTATAATAGACTACGCACAGCTCACGCTCCCTTATAATAGTATAGGAATGTCGCCATTTAAGTTACTCTATGGATATAGGCCACGAATATCCTTTAATTGGGATAGACCTATAGGACATATAATAGCCCGCGAACGCCTTAGCTATAAAGAGGCCCAGATATTCGCTAAGAGAATGTATAGGGCCTAGGAGACTGCCTAAGCAATTATAAAAAGGGCATAAGAGAAGAAAGAGTCCGACGTAAACTAATATTGCCGCGAGGTAGACTTCCACGTAGGAGATAAGGTATAGGTGTTAATAAAGAACTAGAAAACCTAGAGGCCGAGCTATAAGCTAGACTACTAAATGGCTAGCCCCTATAAAATCCCTAAAAAGGTAGGGCACTCTTTTAAGGTTAAGCTACCAGAGTTAATAAAGATCCACCCTGTCTTCTCTCTAGACCGACTGCGGAAGGCCGCGGATGACCCATTGCCTGGACAGTACAATGACCCCCTGCCGCTAATTTAGATTGTAGAGGACGAAGAATGGGAAGTTAAAGAGATCTTAGCAGTGAAGAAGGACCGTAGTACCTTAAAATACCGTGCGAGCTGGGTAGGTCATGATAAAGATCTAGAATGGTACCCTGTATCTAATTTCAAGTACTCTCCCTATAAGCTATGAGATTTCCACCTAGCCTACCTAGACCTCCCTGGACCACCACGTAAGTTAGATAGCTGGGTTAAATGCTAAAAAGAGGGGTTAGATAACTATAATAATTTAAACAATAATAAAGAACTCGGATAAAGCCTAAGGGCAGGCTTTTTTAGGAGGGGGGGGTGATGTGACAGTGCTAGAGCGCGTCACCTGCCATATTTAACCAATTAGGATTTTCCATGCCCGGCATGCAAAATCGCTATTGGCCCGCTTACCACTAGCGCCTTGGCGGCCCTCGCGACATGCCTACCTACTGCCCCTAAACGATTCTTCTTCTTCTTCTCCTTAGCTTAGTATTCTTGTATAGTAGCAATCTACAAGCTTCGGTTCAGAAGCATTTGTACGAGCCTGTTACATAGATACTACTATAACTAGAGCACCTTAACCCCTAGATATAGGCAGAACAAAATACGGACCCTTTAGACGCTAAGATATGTTCTATTAACTCTACAGAACTTAACCTTATTAATAAACTACTATAGGCAAACCATACGGCCCCCCCTCTATAGGAGTACTGTAAAAAGGTAAAGAACATTACTAGCCTATAGTCCCTTAAAAATGGACTACTTAAGTACTAGGAACAGCTAGTAGTAGCTAAAAAACAGAACTTATAGACCTAGCTTATTACTAAAGCTTATACTTAGGTCTCTATGGCCTACCCTAAAAAGAATAAGACCTATAAAATTATTAGTAACTAATACTACTAGCCTAGAATAGTTATAGATATTAACTGCTATAGGTCTATAATTCTACAGGATAAGACCCTAGGACTATTAAAGCCACTCCTAATACCAAAACGCCCCTAGCAGTATATCTCTATAGACTTTTATAAGCTGCCTATAGACCGTAATAAATATAATATGGTAATAATCCTAGTTAACTATTTTGGCAAGCGCCTATTCTTAATCCCCTATTATAAGGATATTAATGCTAAGGAGGTAGCCTAACTATATATCTATTATATCTACCAAATCTACGGACTACTAGATACTATTATATCCAATTACAGGCTATAGTTTATATTGGCCTTCTAGAATAAGTTTACTTAAATCCTCAGCATTAAGCTAAAGCTTTCTATAGCATACTACCCCCAGACAGATAGTTAGACAGAGATTATAAATTAATACTTAGACTAGAGGCTCCGGCCCTTTATTAACTACTTCTAAAACAACTAGGGCAAACTGCTACCCCTAATAAACTACGCCTAGGCAACTCTACCCCATAACTCCATAGGATTTGCACCTATTTAGCTAAAAATAGGATACTTACCCTGTATAAGCTTTAACTAGGAAAGACCAGAGGGGCTATAAACTATATATAAAAGACTATCTTATAAGGAAGCCTAGTAATACGCCAAACGCTTAAAAGAAGTTTAGATAGTAGCCTATACGAATCTAAAAAAGGCCTAGAGATTAATAGAACAATAGGTAAATAAGCACAGGCGCGAGCCTAACTTTACTATAGATAATAGGGTCTGGGTTATAATAAAGAACTAGAAGATAAAACGGCCTAGCCGCAAGCTAGACTATAAGATAGCAGGACTATATAAGATCCTTAATAAAGAAGGCAACTTATATAAGGTTAAGCTCCCAAACTTAATTAAAGTCTACCCTGTCTTTTTGCCGGATAAGCTATAAAAGGCTGTAAATAACCTACTACCTAGATAAAAGAATAAGCCTCCCCTACTAATTTAAGTTAATGGCAATAATAAATAGAAAGTTAATAAAATACTAGCCTATAAACTAGTATAAGGAACGCTAAAATACCATATTTAATAGAAAGGTTATAATCTAGACCCAACCTAGTACCCTACTTGGAACTTTATAGATTGCCCCTAAAAGCTTAAAGAGTTCTATAACTAATACCCTAATAAGCTAGGACCCCTAAAGTATCTAGATAAGTGGATGGAGTGCTAGTATAGCGAAGATAATAGGCTACCTGTTAAGCATATAGATAAGAACACCCTACGGACATAATATGGATATATAAAGCCTAAGGGCAGGCTTTTTTAGAGGGGGGGGTAATGTTACGGCACTAGTAGAAAACGGTAGATCTTAGCAGACGTGGATTATAGTAGACGCGAGTCACGTGACTTAAGAACTGCATAAAATATTAAGCGGCGCTGCTATTCTTCTCCTTCCTTTCTCTAGCTTTGGATCCTCGTTTATAGACTACCAATTGTACAGGCTTGCGCGTCCCTCCTGCCGTGCTCGTGCCTCGATTGACTGAGTTGCTAACAGTGGGCCACTTGCTTACATGGGCCACTTGCATTTCGACTACGTTATTCTTATCCTTCATGACTACTCCACCTTATGGAGTCCTCACACCACCATACACCTGCATTCCCGTGTGACAAAATACTATGTAAAAGTCATATAATTAATTTCAGAGCTTTAAAAAATATCTAAGGTTACTTATAGATACATAATCTAGTAATCGCGATACTTTTTTGGTATTTAAAATCTAGTGTGCTACTCTTTAGCCTTAATTATAGCGTCGTATTTCTCTTCTATACTATTAATTAAAGACTTAAAAAAGGCAGGAGCTATCTTATTCTAGTAAAATACTACCTTGGTTATACTCGCACTATTTCTAACAGTGTCATTTATACCGTTTAGATTTTCCGCCAATTTTACTATCTTTTATCCATACTCCCTTGTTTTTCTGTCGTATACCCCCGGCCATCTTAGTTTTTTATTACATCTACTAGTGCCAAACCCCACATGCCCCGCGCCCTCACCTTTGGCGCCGGCGCCATTGGCTCCATCCACACCTACTTTCTACACAGCGCAGGCTGCTCCGTCATCGCCGTCTGCCCCAGCAACTACGCGGCCATTAGCTCCCAAGGCTTCCACATCTCCACCGTCAGCCACCTGTTGTTCGCAACGCCGCTGAAGCCATACAGAAATCCGATGGCAGCGATGGCGTATGGGACTACATCTTAGTCAGTAACAAAGCTTTCCCCGGCTCGCAGCCCACGCAAGCCTCCTTGATCGCTCTAGCCGTGGGGCCGCAAACAACGATTGCGTTGCTGCAAACTGGCATTGGGATTGAGGATGAACACGCGGCTGCATTCCCGAACAATCCTCCCTCTCCGGCGTCGTCTACCTCCCCGTGACGCAGACCGCGCCGGGAGAGATCCGGATGGGAGAGATCGAGCTGCTGGAACTCGGCACGTATCCTGCCAACGCGCCGGGAACGCACAATGCGCGTGCAGCGGAGTTTGCGGAGCTGATCACGAAGGGCGGGGGAACTTGTAAAATGTTTAGTGATATCCAGCTGCGGCGCTGGTCGAAGCTGCTAGTGAACGCGTCATGGAATCCGATTTGCGCACTAGTGCAGACTTCGGATGACCAATTTATGGCGTCGTCGCCTGGTGCTACTAATTTTGTGTGAGAGGTTATGCTGGAGGTTGTGAAGATTGCGCAGGCGCTTGGATATGCCGGGATTACGTAGAAAGACGCGGCGTATTAGCTCGAGAGAGCAAAGGTAAGGACTAAAGGTGAATGTGGTGGAGCCGAGTATTCTGGGGGACGTGTGGAATAATCGGCAGATGGAGGTGGAGGCGATTGTGGGCAACCCGGTCAGGATGGCTAGGGAGAATGACGTTGAAGCGGTGAAGTTAGAGGCAATATATATTTTGATTAAATCGCTGGACGAGGGTGCGTCTAAAGGAGAGAAACTGGGATGTTTCTGTGAAGATGAGACCCAAAAGAATTTTAAGCTTCGATGGCCGGCGTTGGCACATTAAAACTGTATTCAGTGCATGAGAATTTCATCATTTATTAAGCTATAGAAAACATAAAGAGTATATTATTTTGGAAGGGCATCGATATCGTTCAACGTCAAATGTCAGCCTTGGCCATCAGCTACGCAAGTAAGGTGTTTGAGTTCAAGTTCAAGTTACGTAGATTGTTCCAGTACATGACCCAAGGGTACTGCTAATAGTGGATACCGGAGGGCAGGTGCTTGGGAAAATGGTTATGCCCAGTGCTGCCAACAATTAACAGATTTGATTGGAAGTTCAATCAATCCAAGCGTCAGTCCAATCAATTAAATACGAGATTAGATATTAATCAAGCCAATCAAATAATTGAACCGAGGTTAAATAATTAATAATTAATTAATGGCCTTGGTTAATAGTTTATCAAGTTTCTTCAAATTTTTAGATTACCCACTATCATCTTATATAATGACTTTATTACCTTCTAAGGATAATATAGGTTCGGATATTAACAAAATTTCTTAATTATCTAATTCTAATTTACTTAAGACTACCTTAGAAGTATCTTAGCTTACTTAGACCTTATATACCTGCGCTTTTAACATTTAATTTAATACTCTTAAATACCGTGGCTAGCTTCTTTAGGATGTATAGTATTGCTTACGTAATAAATGGGTACTAAATACAAAGGCAAAGATTTCCTAGGTTTATTAGTATGGAGCTAATCTACAAGTACATTGGGAAAATATTCGCAGGATGAGATTTAAGTAGACTTTGTTTTTTGCGTTTCGCGTAATTGACATGCAATTTGACCAACTTGACACGCAATTGACTAACTTGACACGCAATTGACTAACTTGACACGCAATTAACCAACTTAATATACAACTTAACTAACCTAACACGCAATTAACTAACTTAACTAACTTAACACGCAATTAACTAACTTAACATATTTAAAAGTTAAATAATATGCAGTTAACCTACTTAACAACTTTAAAAGCTAACTGCATATTCCTTAACATGCAATTGACCAACTTAAAATTTAAATGACACGCAGTTAACTAACTTAATAACTTTAAAAGCTAACTGCACATTTCTTGATATGCAATTAAGGTAATATAATATATTATTTTAAAGTTATATGCCAATTGCGCAAATGAATTTTTACTATTTTCTTAGCCTGCAGTATACTAGCTTATAATATATATTAGGATTAAAATAATTTTATACAATCTTATATAATTTTATACAATCTTATACAATCTTATACAATCTTATACAATCTTATACAATCTTATACAATCTTATATAGTCCTATATAGTCTTATATAGGTTCTATGCTAGTTTAGCTGCTTTTGCTACTTATCCTGGCTTCTATATAATAATATAATACGAGTTCCTTCTTTAAGAAAGTTGTCCGAGTATAGAGTATTATATTAGTCCTAATTAATATAATTATTAACGTAGTATAAATCTAGATAAGAAGTAGCGGCTAGAACAACATGCGCGCTTTATAGAATAGATGGCATTAAATAAAAGCGACTACCTCTAAGTACTTGCCTAGTATTTACGCTTAAGCGCGGCCACCTTTTCACCTTAACTATGCCGTGTGTTGGATGCGGCAGTCTATAATTTAATGGCTAAAGCAGCTCTACCATAGCTCTAGTATACTATATATATACACTGTACTTATCTAACCTTTTAATATCTAGAATAGTAATAATTAGCTAAAGCTGGCCTATAAGTCTTCTACCTAACAGCGTATAGCCTTTTCCAATACGGTCGTTATTATCCATATACTCTTGGACCTATACGTAATTACGCCTTTACTAGTTAAAACATTACCAATTTAGTATATAACATACTACTTTACTAATTTGGCCCTTAAGGTTAGTTGTATTTTTTCCGTCTTGTTTCTAACAGCGGATAGATAGATGTATTTTAACAAGTAGGCGCTTAACCTATAAGGGGTCCTTCTCTTTCTGGTCTATATTGGAGTTCTAGGCACGTTCGCCTTATAGCTTTCGCCTACACTCTTAGATAAATACTATAATGCCGTCTAGAAACCCTAGGATTTCGCAGCAATTTGCTATATAAGATATATAAAGCTATATCTTTAACCTAAGATGCCTCTAGATAAGATCTATTGCCCTATCTATATCTTCTAAAGGCCACCAAAGCTTTGCAACTGCTAAATGTTATATTAGTTAAGTAACCTGCACCTTTAGACGCTAGGAAGACTGTGGTATAGAATCACTATTTATAAAAGCTATTTCGTCTTCTATTACTAGTACTACTACCCGTCCTAAATTATAAGAGTAGATTTAAAATAGCGAATCCCATTTATTTATTAAGTTATAAAACGCCTTAATAATATAATAGTGTCTAGCTTCGCTATTTGCGCCAGTATAGTACCCATCTGCGTATCCGTACAGGCGGATATTTTCCTCAAAATGTACGAGGGCATGGAATTTTGGTATATTAAAATAGCCCATATTAGAATCCTTTGCCTTTAGACGGAAACTTTAAAATACGCCTTTAAGCATATTAATTTAATATAGGGCGTGGTGTATATATCGTAATGTCTCCTTGTTATAGGTATAATACTAAGCCATAATAATAAAGTCATATACGGCTCTTATAAAATGCATAGTATATAGTTTCCTAGACGATAGCAGTAGGGCTAGCACAGCGACAAGTTAATAAACTATGGCTTTTTATTTATTACCTATCTATTAAGTAACTTTACTAAATAACAGATTATTAAACCGTTTTAGCCCTATAAAAGCCGGGACTTGTCTAAAACGCTAATTAAGCTAAGCCTCCGTAGATATATTTATTATGGTTGTCTTTATCTCTCTTCTCTTTCTTTTTAGCTAGATAATATCGCCTACTAGTTTCCGCACCCATTTAATAAGTTGCATAACAATACCCTTTAGAAGCTAATGTAGAATATTTACTATTATGCCCTGTTCGTACTAACTTAATAGCACGAGTGAGTCGTATCCCGGGGCACGAAATACGTATAGTATTGTATGCTCTTTAGGATGGTGACTGTCGATTGTATGAAGCAGACTACGTGGTCTATATACTAA
>Ga0307507_10007095_pt1 | contig 16584 bp, 2 predicted proteins | sample 7_EM_MG_FD_207223 | JGI IMG/M metagenome (GOLD analysis project Ga0307507, IMG submission 207223) | Populus trichocarpa ectomycorrhiza microbial communities from riparian zone in the Pacific Northwest, United States - 7_EM | ecosystem: Host-associated > Plants > Roots > Unclassified | place...
ATAGTATTCCTAAGACTCTAATACCTAAACCATAAAGAACTAATTAGGCTTTTTATTACCACCCTAGGTTACTTAGTAATACTTAGACAACCTTAGATAAAGCTATATAAGGTAACCATTAATTGGGATAACCTTAAGCTTCTATTTACCGCCTCCTATTGCAAGCAGAAGTGCCTTATAACTTACTACTTAGACCCTAAACCAAAATCTAAAAAATCCACTAGGATCCATCAGTCTAAAATTTCTACTAATATCTACCCTATACCTAAAAAGTCCACCTAATTCTACTAAGAACCCGAAAATTATACTAAACTATATAAATTAACCCTAACTACTATACCACCCCGAACCAAGTAGAAGCCTAAACTTAAGCTTAATATATAAAAGTACTAGAAGAACTGGTATTTTACTATAAAAAGGATACTTAAAGAACCTAAACCTAAATCTAACACTAACTCTATACCTAATACTAAACCTAAAGTTGAACAAAAAACAGTAGATAATTAAAAGGAAGTTACTAGCTAGCAACTTGCCCCCCTTTCTACGGATATCTATATAATTGGAGCTACCCTATTAGCACAACTTGCTAGGAAACCTAAATATACAATCTTCGCCGTTATAATGGCCGATATTGAAAAGGCACTAGCACTAAAGAAGCACACTAACCCTGCCATAAAAGTACCAGTATACCATTATAAGCATCTGGAAGTATTTTTATAAAAAGAAGCTAATAAGTTAGCAAAGCACCAACCATATAACCACAAGATTGTACTTAAAGAAGGAAAACAACTAGGATTTGGACCCTTATATAGAATGTCCCAAAACAAACTCTAAGTGTTGCGGAAGTACTTAGACGAACACCTAAGTAAAGGATTTATTAGAGCAAGCTCTTCACCTATAGCTATACCTATAATCTTTATTAAGAAACCTAGCAGCGGTTTACGCTTCTATATAGACTACTAAGCTCTTAACGCTATTACTATTAAGAATTGGTACCCGCTCCCGTTAATTTAAAAGACACTAAACCGATTAAGTAAGGCTCGCTACTATACAAAACTTAACCTTATCCACGCATTTAACCGCCTCTGTATCGCAAAAGGAGATAAATGGCTTATAGCATTCCGTACTAGATACGGACTATTTAAATACTTAATAACGCCGTTTAGCCTTGCGAATGCCCTAAGTTTATTCCAATACTTTATAAATAATACCTTATAACCTTACCTGGACGTTTTCTATACTGCTTATATCAATGACATCCTGGTATATAGCAATAACCTAGCTAAATATAAGAAACACGTTAGCCTTGTCTTAAAAGCCCTACGTGGAGCTAGACTACAATTAGATATAGATAAATACAAGTTTTATAAAACAGAAGTTCTATACCTTAGACTTATTATCTCTATAGACGGCATATAAATAGACCCAAAGAAGATTAAAGTAATTATAAACTGGCAAGAACCCAAGAACGTTAAGGATATAAGAGCCTTTATAGGATTTGCTAATTTCTATTAATGGTTTATTAATAACTTCTCCACCCTAGTTTTACCTCTTATAGCTCTAACCCAAAAGGACAAAGCCTTTATCTTTAATAAGGAATATAAAAAGGCCTTTGCCTATCTAAAAGTCATGTTTACTACCGCATCTATACTCTAACACTTTGACCTAAACTAAAAGAGTGTTATAGAAGCTAACTTATCTAACTATATTACTGGAGGCATTCTGTCTCAGTATAATAAAGAAGGGGTACTGCACCCTATAGCATACTTTTTAAAACGACTAAGTCCAGCTAAATGTAACTATAAGATCTACAATAAAGAATTATTAGCCATTATTAGATATTTTAAACAATGGCGACCTAAACTAGAAGGCGCTGGATTTCTAATTAAGGTCCTTAGCAACCATAAGAATCTATAATACTTTACAACCACAAAATAACTAAGTTATTATTAAGCCTGCTAGTTAGAATATCTATCTCGTTTCCAATTCTCAATTATGTACCGCCTAGGCGTTTAAGGTTAAAAACCTAATACCCTAACTCAACGTTTACAAGATATAATAGTATAGAAAAAAGCGCGTACCTACCATAAATAAACCCTACTTCGTCCTGAATTATTTAATCCCCTAGCTAAAGACCTTATAGTATACGTCCTTGAAATAACTGATTAATTAATTAAATAGATTATAATTAATAAATACCTAAATAACAAGTTTATCCAAGAGACACTCAAGCTAATTTAAGATAGCGTTAGATGCTCTAAAAAGATCTCTCTAAGTAAATATAAAGTTTGCGGAGACCGCTTATACTACTAAAACCGCCTAGTTATCCCTAATTATAATAAACTTAAGCTTAAGCTCCTTAAACACGTATATAACCTATTAGTAGCCGGCCACCTAGGCTAAGGAAAAACCCTAGAGCTACTCCAACGGGAGTACTACTGGCTAAACATGTATAATATAATATAAAGGTACGTCTCTAGCTACTATACCTACCAACAAGCCAAAGCTTTATATAAGATATATAACGGCTTTCTAAAGCCACTGCCTGTTCCGGACTAAAGATAGAAGGATATCTTAATTAACTTTATTGTTGATCTCCCTAAAAGTAAAGGCTGCACGAACATTATAGTAGTTATAGACCAACTATCTAAGATAAGACACTTAATTGCCTACCCTAATATATTAGCACCTACTGTTGCCTAACTGTTTCTGGATTATGTATAGAAACTCTATAGACTCCCTAAAATAATTGTCTCTAATAGAAGCCGCTAGTTTATCTTGGTGTTTTGGAAAGAACTAACTACCCAACTCCGCATTAAAGCACTATTGTCTACGGCATATTACCTGGAAATGGATGGTTAAACGGAACGTGTAAATGCTATAATAGAACAGTATATTTGGATATACATATCGTATCTATAGGACAACTAGATGGACTGGCTTGCATTTGCTAAGTTTACTGCAAATAACTCCATCTTAGAAACTATAAAGGTCTCCCCGTTCCTGGCTAATTACGGCTAGCACCCGCAAATGGGTTTTAAACCCTTTAGTAATGTTCCTCATCTAGCTTATTAGGCCTTATAAGTTGCAGAAGCAAACGAATTTGTAAAGAAGATAGAAGAACTATAGGAGTTTCTTACTAATAAAATAACATAGGCCTAGTCTGTCTATAAAGCCGTAGCAAATAAGAACCGAACCCTAGCACTAGCTTACCAAATTGGTAACTTTGTCTAGCTAGACGTAAGAAATCTAAACATAAAATAACCTACTAAGAAACTTAATTAGAAGAACGCTGGCCCTTATAAGGTTGAAAAAGTTGTCTTTCCTTATACCTACTAACTAAAGCTCCCTAATACGGTTAAAATCCACCCCGTATTCTATACGTTAGTCCTCCACCCTACCGCCCCTATATTAGACGCCCTGCCTGGACAGATCTAAGACCCTCCCCCACTAGTTAAAGTGGATAGTAAGGATAAGTACCTTGTTGAAAGAGTTAACAACATTAAGTATAATAAACGGAAACGTAAATATATATACCTTATAAAATGGAGAGGTTTTACTAAACCCTTATAGGAACCTGCCGACTCTATAGGACTTATATAAGCTGTAGAAGACTTTTACAAACTCCACCTAGAACTACCACAGCCCCATCTCGCAGATGCTTGAGTTTAAAGGGGGGGGTACTATTATGGGACACCCCCATAATACCTTACACACGTCCACCTGTTTCCACTAACTGAACAACCGGAGACTGACTATAAGATGGCAATCTAATAGCAATCTGCCGTATTCTGCCGCAATCTGCCGTCTCTACTATTGGAGTTGCCAACTGGCAACTTTAAGAACCTTTAACTACCGAATTCTGCCAAGTTCTACCAGAACCGCCACCTAAGCTCTACCCTACCTGTGTGTAATATAGTACCCGTTAACCTAGCAACTAAGCGAACGTTATATACCCTTTTTCCCCTGTTTCCTACTTTCCTTTTCTCACGCAACGTCTTGACTTTATTACGCAGTTTATGTACATAGCTTAATAATATCTACTTCGCTATATATTATCACCGCTTGTGCTCGCTCCGTGACAGTACTATAAGAACGGGCCGTAGCGCCCTAGCAAGATCTGCAACCCCTATAGTATTAACTATACCGCCCACTGTTAACCTAGCGGCTAGCTATGCAGCTAGCCCTACTATAGGTCCAGCAAATACTTAACCTATATACAGTAACTCCTAAAGACAGGCCCTTAGCAATTAAGGAGCCTACTTTTTATATGGCTAGAAAAACTACTTTATAAAAGACTACCTAATAGCGGCAAAGATAAATAAGGTCCTATTAATTTAGGAGGATGGTATAAAGTTAGAAAAAGAGGAACTTTAGAGTAAAACTTCTTTCTAGGGTTAAAAGGAATTAACATATTATATATCAATCTAGGTCAGCTAGTTGGTAGAAGAAGCTGCACTATCCCTTATACTTTATTCTGTAATAGATATTAAGTTTTAACCTCTGCTTTAGCTGACTCTGGAGCAAATGCCTTTGCCTTAATAGATATATAGTATACTATAAAGCTGGCTGACTTTTTAAATATACCCCTTAAAGAACTGCCCAAACTAATTCCTATTCGCGGGTATAATGGATAGATAGGACTACCCATTATAACTATCTTGCGGATTTACCTCCGTGTAGACGGACAAAGGTAGTATAATATCCCCTTTCTTATTATAGACCTAGGAAGCTATAATATAATCTTAGAAAGAAAATAGCTAGCCTATCTAGGCTTACAGCTTAATATATGGAGTAGACGGCTTGTCTAGCCTAAAACCCTATCCCTAATACCTTCTTTTATAAAGAAAATTAGCATTATAATGGAAAATCTTATATAGCTATAGATAGACACCGTCTACTAGGCTAATACTATGCATAGGGACTAGGCCTTTAAGAAAGATATACAGCTTAATCCGTAATAGGTCCGTATACTACGCCACCCCTAGACTACTAATATTGCACTACCAGTACTAGAAACCCAGGAAGTTAGTAATAAGCTAGCTGGCTTAGGCCCTATATAGCTATAAAGAGCAGCAAGGAATATTAGACGCTATACTAAATATATAGACTAGAAGGATAACTTATAGAAGATAAAACAGGAGCTAAGGAGGGTTATAACCCCTCCACCATAAAATACGGTCTATGGAACGTCCGTAAAGAAACCTATAAACCTCCCACTAGTTAATATCTACTGCATTAGTGCCATAGGGTTCTACCAGAACTTAAAACGGCCTAACACTATTGCCTTTACGACCAGCTTATATAAAATTAACTGGATAATTAAAGATAAGGAAGCCCTAGCCTATAACTAGCTTAGAGGGGAAAGTAAGCTTATAGATAAGGAGCTAGTAGAACAGAAACTACCCTACTAATACTAGAAATTTAAGGACGTATTCTCCAAGGCAGTATCTAATATACTCCTACCTTACCAACTACATAACTATAAGATTGAGATTAAGCTAAATAAAGAAAATACCCTTAGCTATAGCCCCCTCTGCTAGCAATCTACCAACAAACTATAGGCTACTAAGTAGTACCTTATTAATAACCTTAATAAGGGCTTTATTAAGCCTAGCTAAGTCCCCTTTGCCGCACCTATTCTCTTTATAAAAAAGCCTAATAGTGGACTCTGTTTCTATATTAACTACTATAAACTAAACTATATAACCTATAAAGACTAATATCTGCTACCCTTGCTTAAGGAAACGCTAGCCCATATAAATAAGGCTAAGATTTTTATAAAGCTTAATATCCGCTAGGCCTTTTACTAAATTAGGATGGACCTAGGATCTAAAAATCTTACTATATTTTAGACCCACTACAGATTATACAAATATAAAGTACTACTTTTTAGATTAACTAATAGACCAGCTATATACCAGCGGTATATAAATAATGTACTCTTTAACTACCTTAATAACTTCTACACAGCATACTTAGACGATATTATAATCTACTCTAAGAATAAACTGGAATGTTAGGAATATGTCTGTAAAGTCCTATAATGGCTCTACAAGACTGGTCTCCAGGCCAATATTAAAAAGTTAGAATTTAGTATTAAGCGTATAAAGTACCTAGGGTTTATTATTAGTATAGACAGAATTAAGGCCGACCTAGAGAAGATAGCTGTAATTAACCAGTAGATACCCCTACGGACTATAAAGGGGGTATAATCATTTTTAAGTTTTTATAACTTCTACTAACGCTTTATTAAGAACTATAGCAGGATTACCTGGCCCCTTAACCATCTTACTAAGAAAGACCAGCCCTTCTACTTTAATGCCATATGTAGGCAGGCCTTTAATAAGCTTAAGAAACGGCTAGTATTAGCTCCCCTACTTGCCTACTTTAACCCAGAACGGCCCTCAATGCTAGAAACTAATGCCTTAATAGCTAGTGTCTTTTCCCAGAAGCAACCGGACAGAGAATAGCACCCTATTATATACTATTTAAAGACCATAATAGATGCTAAGCTAAACTACCACATCCATAATAAAAAAATGCTGGCTATTATCTCTAGCTTTTAGCACTGGCGTGTATAGCTAAAAGGGACCCCTAAGCCTATTAAGGTAGTTTTAGATTATAAGGCCTTAGAATACTTTATAATAATAAAGGCCCTTATAGCCTGGCAGGCACGCTAGGCGGATATTCTATCTTAGTTCCACTTCCTAATTATATATAGGCCAGGCGCAACTAACTGTATAAATGCCCTTATAAGGCGCAAATAAGACCTAGATAACTAGATAGCGTAAAGATTATATTATAGACCTAAATACTGCTATAACCAGAGCACCTTAACCCCTAAATATAGGTAGAACTAAATATAGACCCCATAAAGGCCAAGATATGCCCTATTAATGCTACAGAATTTAACCTTATTAATAGGCTACTATAAGCAAATCGTACGGCCCCTTCTCTATAGGAGTACTATAAAAAGGTAAAGGACATTACCAGCCCATAGTCCCTTAAAAATGGATTACTTAAGTATTAGGAACGGCTAGTAGTAGTAAAGGAATAGAACTTATAGACTTAGCTTATTGCCAAAGCATATACCTAGGTCTCTATGGCCTACCCTAGAAAAAATAAGACCTATAGGATTATTAGCAACCGCTACTACTGGCCTAAAATAGGTATAGATATTAATTACTATGTATAGAACTGTAATAACTGCCATAGGTTTATAATTCCATGAGATAAAACCCTAGGACTATTAAAACCACTCCTAATACTAAAGCGCCCCTAGTAGTATATCTTTATAGATTTCTATAAGCTACCTACAGACTATAACGGATATAATATGGCTATAGTTATAGTTAACCGTTTTAGCAAGCGCCTGTTCTTAATCCCTTATTATAAGAATATTAATGCGAAGAAGGCAGCCTAACTATACGTCTACTACGTCTACTAAATTTATAGACTACTAGATACTATCGTGTCTAACTATAGCCTATAGTTTATATTAGCTTTTTGGAACAAGTTTACTTAAATTCTAGGTATTAAGCTAAAGCTTTCTATAGCATACTACCCCTAGATAGACGGCTAGACAGAGATTATAAACCAGTATTTAGACTAAAGACTCTGACCCTTATTAACTACTTTTAGGATAATTAGGCCAAACTACTACCTTTAATAAACTACACCTAGGCCACCTTACCCCACAACTCTATAGGATTTGCACCTATCTAGCTAGAAATAGGGTATTTACCTTATATAAGCTTCAACTGGGAAAGAATAGAGGGGCCGCGGACTATACACAAAAAAATATCTTATAAGGAAGCCTAGCATTATACTAAACGCTTAGAAGAAGCCTGGAAAGTAGCCTACACAAACCTAAAAAAGGCCCAGAAATTAATAAAACAGTAGGCAAATAAGTATAGACATAAGTCTAACTTTACTATAGGCAATAAGGTTTGGGTTATAATAAAGAACTAGAAAACAGAACGGCCTAGCTATAAGCTAGACTATTAAATAGTAGGACTATACAAGGTTCTTAAAAAGAGAGGCAACTTATATAAAGTAAAGCTCCCGGATTTAATTAAGGTCCACCCTAAATTCTCGCCAGATAAGCTATAGAAAGCTGCAAATAACCTATTACCTAGACAAAAGAATAAACCGCCCCTACTAATTTAAGTTAATAGCAATAACAAATGGGAAATTAAAGAAATACTAGCCTGTAAACTTATATAAGGAACACTAAAGTACCATATAAGTTAGAAAGGATATAATCTAGACCCTACCTAGTACCCCATATAGAATTTTATAGGTAGCCCCTATAAGTTATAAGAGTTCTATAGCCGTTATCCTAACAAACCTGGACCGCTAAAGTACTTAGATAAGTAGATGGAGTGCTAGCATAGCAAAGACAATAAATTACTAGTGGAGTATAAAGATAAGAATGCCCTGCGGGGGTAATATGGATATATAAAGCCTAAGGGCAGGCTTTTTGGAGGGGGGGGTAATGTTACGGCACTAGTAAATTGCCGCAAACTGCCGTCACGTAATGGCAAGTTGCGGTAAGTTGCTATTGTGGAAGGGTATGGTGTCTCTTAGATAGGAAGTCAGAATGCTGTCAGTCAGTCAGTCTGTCTGTCTATCTGTCGGTCGGTCGGTCATAATCAGTCAAAAGTAATCAGTAAAGCAGTCTGTAAGAAAGGAAAGAAAAGAATGTATTCCGGTAGGTTCGTGATCTCCAAGAAGGAGGGAAGCCGAAGGCTCAATATATACAGGAAAATGCCAAGACACTAGGCATGGGACATTTTACCCCACCACACTATCACGTGACCAGACAATTGTATATAACTTTAAGCGGTGCTTCCACTCTTCTTGTTTCCTTTCTTTAGCTTTGGATCCTCGTTTATAGACAATCCAATCGTATAGGCTTGCGCGACCTTCTTGCCGTGCTCGTGCCTCGATTGACCGAGTCGCTAACAGGTAGTGGGTTATTTATAGCTTTCTATAGCTTATCTAGTAAGAAAATAGGGTGGACTTTAATTAAGTCTAGGAGTTTAACCTTGTATAAGTTGCCTTCTTTATTAAGGATCTTATATAGTCCTACCATCTTATAGTCTAGTTTATAGCTAGGCCGTTCTATCTTTTAGTTCTTTATTATAACCTAGACCTTATTATCTATAGTAAAGTTAGGCTTACACCTATGCTTATTTACCTACTGTTTTATTAATTTCTAGGCCTTCTCTAGGTTCTTATAGGCTACCGTTTATACTTCTTCTAAGTATCTAGTATACTACTGTGCTTCCTTATAAGATAGTTTTTTGTGTATAACGTTTTACACAAGCGAGCGCCGCATCTCCAAACCCCACCAAAATTAGAAAATTCATACCTTAATATCTTAACAACCACTTAATAATAAATTCTAATAATTTAGATTTAGACTTTTATATACACTCTATAGCTTATATTAAAGTTATATAGTAAATAGTTTAGTAGTTTTTAAAATATTAAAATTTTAGGAGCTAAAATAGGGCTAAGTTGCTATATCTTAAAAACTACTAAACTATTTGCTATATAACTTTAATAGAAGCTATAGAGTGTATATGAAAGTCTAAATCTAAATTATTAGAATTTATTATTAAGTGGTTGTTAAGATATTAAGGTATGAATTTTCTAATTTTGGTGGGGTTTGGAGATGCGGCGCTCGGTCGTGTGCGGCGCTTTGGCGTATGCATAAACACATGGAATCCTTGGCGCACTTGGCAAAAAAAAAACACGCCAAATTAAAGTTATTACACGCAGAGCAGATGCGAAGCCTTTATATATAACAGCTTTACATACAAAGACTTTATGTATGGCTCTATACACAAAGGCTCTGTATATGGAGGCTTTATAATAGCTTTGCATATAATAGCTTTGTATACAAAGGCTTTGCGTACAGGGGCTTTATATACGGCTTTATATACCAAGGCTTTGCGTACGGAGGCTTTGTGTACGGAGGCTTTGCGTATAGCTCTATATATAAATGCTCTGCATACGGAGACTCTGCATATAGAGGCTTTGTATGTAGAGGCTTTGTATACAAAGGCTTTACGTATGGAAGCTCTATATATGGAGGCTCTGCATACGATAACTCTGCATGCGGGTCTATATACCGAGGCTCTGCATACTAAGGCTCTACGTATGGAGGCTCTGTGTAAAGAGGCTCTGCATACGATAACTCTACATAGGGCTCTATATACGGAGGCTCTGCGCATAGCTCTACGTATGGCTCTAGAATTATATATAGAAGCTCTACATACGGAGGTTCTGCGTATGGAGGCTCTGCGTATGGAGGCTCTGCATACAATAACTCTGCGTACGGCTCTACATACGGAGGCTCCACGTATAGAGGTTCTGCGTAAAAAGGCTCTGCATATGATAACTCTACGTACGGCTTTATTTGTGTTGGAATTACAAGGTCATAAGGTCACAGCGGAGGTGTCTTGAGGGTCTAATTGATGATAGAGATGACGCAGACGATGAATATTGATTGATTCGTGATGCAGTAGATGCGGTTGATGTCTATCTAGATTGACATGCAGAGCTCGCTCTCGCGACGTGTCCAGAGCTTAGTCAGCATCTCTCGCTTAATTCTGACAATTTGTGGAGGCTCTGCGTAAAAAGGCTCTATATACGATTTCAGCCAGGCAGGTATCACGACAAATGACTTAAGCTGGCTGGTAGGTAGAGACACAGAATTGTACGAGTGATCTCCTATTCAAGGTGGCTCTAAGAGCCCTAATATACTTAAGAGAATTGACCCCCTACAGGGGTCCCTAGAGAGTGATGATACAGGTTAAAACTAGACTAACACTGTCTAATACGGACGTCAAACAGCACCCGTCGCACCTCTGTATTAAGGCTACCTCCGCAGCCAACACACCCCCTCAGATCTAACGCAGAGCGTCAGAGCTGAATTACCGGATTAGGCAGTCGGGATAGACAAGCTAGTGGTAGGCTTTACTGTTATCTAAGCGTCAATTAACCAGATGTCTGATATCGCGGAGCCCTACTACTTCAACAAATTTTTAATGATTTTGCTTTAAGAGAGCTTTAGTTGGTCCATCTACAGCTATCTTGCTTATTAGTACCCATTATACAACAAAGCTTCCATTTTGTACCTCTTGGCGAAGCCAGAATTAATAGATATCTATATATTAGAGTTTTGTAGATACTATAGGAGTCTCTTTTGTTATAATCTATACTAACTGCTAATTATCGCAATTAATAATAATGTCCTGTTCTGGATTGAATCTAATAGCTTTAAATATCCGCATTATATGCTTGACCTCCCTACCAATATATAAGAGAGCTAGGAGTTCTGCCTCCGTAGTAGACTTTATAACTGCCTTTTGTCTAGTTGCCTGCTATGCTATAGGCCTATTAAATAAGCTTATTAAGAAGCCCTGTAAGCTCTAACGTGTTAGAGCATCGTTAGTAAAGCTAGTATTAGAAGCAGCTTTTAGAACCTGGTTTATCTTATACGGCGTAATAGTAGAAAACTTGAGAGCGAGGTATCTGGTATCGTAGAGATAGATAAGCAATCTATTAATCTCCGCAAGATAAGCTAGTAACGGATTTTGCAAGAACTTAGCCAGCCTACTAACTAAAAAAGCAACGTCTGGTTGTGTAGTAGATGTAGGATATGTTGCAGAACCTATACAGCGTTAATATCCTTTTATCTAATTCAGCGTAGCTTTTCCCTTATATGGTGTTAGTTCCTGGCCTAATAGTAGTGTAGCTAATAGCTTTAGATATTCTAGATAGTATATTAAGACTAGCTTCTTAAAATACTAATCTAGACAGAGCTAGAGCTTTCCCTTTTATCGATCTTGCACAACACGAGTATTTAGAAATGATGTGAATTAAGGTATTTAGCATATCTCGAATTAATCTTATAGCTACTATAGGATGTCCTACATCTGCTAATAACAGCTCGGGTGTCCTATAATTAGGATGTTATTAATATAGAAGAATATAAAGATAGGTTTAGTAGGGTGTATATAGAGATATAGCTTGTTTGGTATAGCTTTTAAACCCATGCTTTGTAAAGCAGTAGACATTTCTAAAAACTATAATTTAGGAGATTTATGTAGTCCGTACATTGCCTTTCTTAGACGGAGAGAGAATCCAGGCGGTAGGTCTATACCCTTAGAGGGAATAAGGTAGACCTTATTGTTAACCAAGGCATTAACAAAGGCGTTTACGGTATTAATCTGTATAACGTCTAGGTTAAAGCCAGCGATTAGAGCGTAAATTAGACGGAAGGTTTAATAGGCTGCCGTTATAGCTTTAACCTCCTCTTATGAGACTACTTGGAGGTCTCCGTGGATGACTAGACGAGCTTTAAATCTTATAATAAAGCCATCTGAATCTTCCTTATACGTAAAGACCTATATAGTAGGAAGTTGATGAACCTTCTTAACTAGTTGTACCTTGTCCTAGGTATGTTTTCCTATTAAGGCCTTTATCTCGGTGTAAGCAGCTACTTTAAACTCCATAGCGTACTTATAATTAAGCATCTCTTTCCAAGACCTTAGTGGTAGTAGAAAGTTGTCTTAATGTCCATATATCTTTATAGCAGCAGTATAGAAAGCGTAAGCCAATGGTGTTATATCTAGATTAATAAGCTTATTATTACTATTATTAATTTAAACCGTAAAGGCTTGTTGTTGTAAATCCTAATTTGGCATATCTTTCTTCTTTACTATAGGCCGCTTTTTACGGCTAGAATGTCTCTTACCCCCTAATAATAAGCCTGCTATTATCTGAGGTTCGGAACGAGGTGTAGGGTCTATAAACGGTAGTTTGGTGACTTTAGAAGATAACTAAGTAGTAGATAGTATCTGTGGCGTAAATACCACTATAGATAGTAATTGCTAAGGCGCTAAAGACGCTAATAGTATAGACGGTTCTAGAGTTAGCTCTGGGGTAGGTAGTTAACGGAGTTCTTCTATTAAGATCTAAATGCTTTTTAACGTAGGAGTAACGTTGATATTTGCTAAATACGGCAGTCTTACATCTAGTTCTTTGTTAAAGTTCTCTATCTAGTCCTTGCTGCTATCTTAAAGATTATTCAGTAGGTCCTAGACTTGCTAAAAACGGTCCTTTTAAGCCTATAAGATAATAAGGTGTTCTAGTGTTTTAGGAGATTAATATCTCTTTAACTTATTAATTCGTACATTACAAGATTGGATAATGCGGTTAATAGTTAGTATCTATATTCTATAGATATTTAACGCTTCCATACTAATAAGATGACCTATTTAGGCTTATAGCTCAAACTTTGCTTTCCTAGGAATGCCGTGTTTAATAAACACGTAGGTTAAAGATCCGGCTATATAAAGCCCTGCTAGCTATAGCTTCCGTTTATATAGCATCTTAAATAGGGTCTTCCAGTTAATGGACCTAATAGGAGTTTAATTAAGTAGGAACACTATAAGGAGCACGAACTCGGGCTACAGATCTACGGGTAACTTTGCTTTAATAATAGCAGTCCTTACTTATTTAGAAATAGCTCTCCCTAACCTCTCTATAGGTCTATTTTAAGCTAGGGTATATAGTGTCAATTACTTAATAACACCTCCGTTAAGCTGGATAAGGTTCTTTACCCTAGCGCCTACCCCTTGCTCTTTGTCTATATGCTAAATACGGATACCTTAAGCATCAAATTTCTTTGTAAATGCTATTATTAATTTAAAGAGTGGGAGTAGTGTCTCTTGCTTATGGTTCTTAATAGGAAAAGTATAATAGTACTTTATATAGTCACACTAAAAATAAGCTATATATGTGTCTCTATTAAACCCGTTTTCTTCCATAATAATATTAAAGTAAATATGTTTAAAAGGGTAGGTTCCTTTTATTAATACTCTGTAAGATATCTACTAGTTTATCTTTCTAAGAACATATAGTTTACAAAGTGGTATATTATACGGAGTTCTTCCTCTGTCTGTCTTAATTACTTTAACCCTATTTGCCGCAGTTGGTAGATAATCCACTAACTCCATATTATAGTGTAGCAAGCGTTAATGCTATACTCTATTATATGCTAAGGTCTTGAAGAATCTGGTAGACGTAGCGCAGGTAATAAGCAGGCGATAGTATTAATAAGGTAGAGACCTCTATATTCTATAATATTGGCGAATAGGCTTCCGTTATCTTTATAGCGTAGATAGTTTATAAATTAGTTAATAATTACTCTAACCTTACGGAGCTTTGCTATGGGTATTAAATTAGTATAAAAATATGGAGCGTATGCTATGTTCCTTAATATTAGATACCGAGTTAGGCGTTATTAGCCCACCTTAATTGCCAAGTTAATATTACTATATCTATAGATTTCTGCCCTAGAATCTCTAGCTGTTGCTATAGATATGCTTAGCTTAAAATTATAAAAGTATCTAATATTGTTGCAGAAGTGGGTGTCTGCCATAGTATTATACCCCTAGGCGTTAATTAAAGACAGATCCAGATAATCCTGCGATAATATTAATAATATTAATAATAAAAAGGATGTTTTTATAGCCGCCGCTATAGCTTAAGGTCGGTCCAGATCCTTAATCTTTTTAGCAGTAGATAAAGCTAACGGAGACGTCCTTAACCTAGGGCCTTCCCTCTTAATCTACTTAAGCCTCCTATTGTAATACTACTTGTTTATTAGGACCTTAAGCCATTCTTAACACCTCTATAGACATTTGTTATTTAGTATAAAGTTTAGACCTTAAAGAGACTAAAACAGTTGCTTGCAATTCTTTAACTTATAGGGTAAACCATAAGTAAAGCACTTTGCCTTAGGTAATTAAGAAGGTGTTAGGGTAGTAGACGTTATAGAATCTACAGCTGGCTGCCCTAAGAGTATAGCATATGCGTTACGTCCCGTATTTGGATGCTTATAGAGGAGGTTAAATTCCTTAATTATTATTAACATTTCGAGCTTTTCTGACCTCTTTGCTACCTTCTAGATAAAGGCATAATATAAAGCTAGATAGATCTCCTTATAGTCCTAGACAAAGGCTTGTATAACACCGCCTTTTATTACCTCTATTAACCCTTCCTCTAGCTCTTCGCCGTTCTATATAATGGTAATATAAAGCTAAAGCCATAATTCTAGAGTCTGGCGTTTAGGCCCTTGTTTCCGTTTCTTAAAATTGTCTAATACTATTTACTATAACGTAGCTTGTGACAGCTTTGCTACCTTTTTTAGCTGCCTCAAAATCGAATATGGTGTAGTAAGGTTTTTAAGATATCCTAAGAAGTTGGTGCCTATAGTAGCATGCAATAGTATTATAAAGGTATAGAGCTTCTCTTCCTGTTTTATATAGTCCTGTTATTAGAGCTTGTAGAGCTTAAAGAGCATTCTCTATATCTCTAGAGATTGCGAAGTTTATTATTCTTGTTAACTCGATAACCTAGGTGTAGCTATTCCAGTAGACGCTGGAGTTGCTGCTGAAGTTGCAGGAGCTGCTGCTAGTATTGCAGAAGCTGCTGCTGGTGCTACAGGAGCTGCTGCTGGTGCTATAGAAGCTGTAGGAGCTGTTGCAGGTGCTATAGGAGCTGCTGCTATCGAAGGTATAGCTGGCTTAGTGTTTTCTTTAATTTCGTTCTCTGTCTTATCTGGGTTAATATAGTCCCAGATCTTCGCAAAACTTGCTTCTTAGCGGATAAATTAAAACTATATAGGCCAGTCTTTCTGGGTTAGCAAAAGAGGGTTTATAGAGTCCTTAGTTACCATATTAGCTTTTGTTTTAAGGTTGCGTAAAGAGACGCGCTTACGCGTAAAGCACGCGATATTTCGTAACGAACTATGCTTAAAGAGGCTTAGTGGTAGTCGTCTGGCCACTAAGATCTCCCTGGTGCTCAGAAGGTTACCGGGCTTATAACATTTAGCCAGGCAGGTATTACGACAAATAACTTAAGCTGGCTGGTAGGTAGAGACACAGAATTGTACAAGTGATCTCCTATTTAAGGTGGCTTTAAGAGCCCTAATATACTTAAGAGAATTGACCCCCTATAGGGGTCCCTAGAGAGTGATAATACAGGTTAAAACTAGACTGACACTGTCTAATACAGACGTCGAACAGCACCCGTCGCACCTCTGTATTAAGGCTACCTCCGTGGCCAACATACGATAACTCTATGTACGGCTCTATATGTGGAAGACTCTGCGTATGGCTCTATATGTGGAGGCTCTGCGTGTTGGAATTACAAGGTTATAAGGTCACAGCGGAGGTGTCTTGAGGGTCTATTTGATAATAGAGATGACGCAGACAATAAATATTAATTGATTCGTGATATAGTAGATGCGGTTAATGTCTATCTAGATTAATATGCAGAGCTCGCTCTTGTGACGTGTCCAGAGCTTAGTTAGTATCTCTCGCTTAATTCTAACACTCTCCTATACTAACAACGCTCTCCTCGTCTGTCCTAAATAGGCAATTATAAAGCTATTCCCAAATACCTTGCAAGTGCCATTTGGCCTACGTACAGAGGGAAAACCTATAGTAGGCGAAAAACCTCCGTAACTTGCTCCGTCTCCGTCCGTTACCGTCTCCG
>Ga0307507_10007096_pt1 | contig 16584 bp, 12 predicted proteins | sample 7_EM_MG_FD_207223 | JGI IMG/M metagenome (GOLD analysis project Ga0307507, IMG submission 207223) | Populus trichocarpa ectomycorrhiza microbial communities from riparian zone in the Pacific Northwest, United States - 7_EM | ecosystem: Host-associated > Plants > Roots > Unclassified | place...
TATAGGTTTTGTTTTTTCCATAGCTAGCGCTGCACGAAGCTTCTTGTACCTAGAAACAATGAACGCATGATAAAAAAAAAAAAAAAAAAAAAAAGGCAGGAGATTTGGGTTCTTCACGCAACCATCTAAGTTCTTTCAGGCTATTTACTTTCAATACGAATATCTTTATCTATCAGGCTTTCAGGAAACAAGACACGACTGTCTTATAAGAGCCTAGCGATCGACGTTGCTAGATAGGAGTAAACGGACTTAGCTATCGCAACAGCTATTGGGCTAAGAGAAGTGATCGTTAGGAGGCTATTGGTTACCTGCTGCAAGTATCATCCAAAGAGGAGAGGATTGTAACAGACATGCACCTTACGGATTGCTGCAGTCAAACGAGGCCCCCAATTGACCATGGAAATCAATAGCTATGCACTTCATTACGGACCTGCCGAAATCAGATGGGTATGACACCATACTGGTGGTCATCGATTGGCTAACCAAAATGAGCCATTTCATTCCATGCTCGCAGGACCTGAACGCACGGCAGTTGGCCAATCTCTTCATGCAAGAGATAGTCAGGCTACACGGAGTACCACATGATATCATCACCGACAGGGGGACACTATTCACCTCATACCTATGGAAAGAAACTACGGGGAGATTAGGAATTGAATGAAGACGCAGTACGGCTTTCCATCCACAAACAGACAGACAGACCGAAAGGACAAATGCCATATTGGCAGAATACCTCCGAGCCTACATCAACTATCAACAAGACAATTTGTGTGGTTACCTGCCACTGGCAGAATTTGCGTACAACAACGGATATCAGGGGATGATCAAAAACACACCCTTCTTTGCAAACTACGGAACCCACTCCGAATACGAGATGATCGGCCATCTGATTCAAGGGAGACAAACGAAATCAGAAGAAATGACACTCTTACATGAGTCATTAAGAAACGAAATGGTGGTCACGCAATTACGACAACAGGAATACTACAATTTACACAGAAAACCTGATGCAAACCTAAAGTCAAGAGATATCGTGTGACTATTGTCACGCAACATCAAGACCACAAGAGCATTGAAAAAGGTGGACTACAAGAAAATGGGACCATTCAGAAACTTGGCGAAGATTGGGACAAGCGCTTATAAGCTGGCCTTACCACCGTCAATGGCCATACAGAACACATTCCACATCTCCCTCCTCGAACCTTACCAAGACAACCGATTCCACTCCCAGATCAAAGAACTACCGCCCCCTATTCAGATAGAAGGAGAAAACCAATACGAACTCGACGAAATTATCGACTCTCGACTCCACTACAATAAGCTCCAATACCGAGCTAAGTGAAGAGGCTACTCACTAGAACACGATAAAGTCTGGTACCCTGCAGAAGACTTCAACAATGCAGAACACACAATCCAACGATTCCACCGGCGCTATCCAGGAAAGCCCAGAGTGGATACATCTCAGGATCAACAGAGCGTCCCCTGCACCTCCTCCCATCATCAAACAAGAACAACCCTCAGACACCCCAGAGAGCGACGCCCAGCGCGTCGCCCCCAACGCTACCCCCCCTAGCCCAAGCTAGTGGGGCTCAGCAAAAAGGGAAGTGGCACATGCCTCCATGAACTGGAGGGACTGCACCGACGATAGATGCGAAATCAATCTCGGCGAAAAGCCAGGGTCAGGCTGGTACCCACAATTCACCAGCCGATTGAGAGAACCAAGTGTCGCCCACGACCACGACTGGCGACAGGAGATGGAGGCGAACCCCGGAGAGTGCTGGGCCCGGGAACAACAACCTCGTCAACGAGGGGCCAGACAGGCCCATGGAGACATCACGAGCTGGGAGCATTGCTTTAACGACAATTGCAATGAACAGCAATGGGAAAAGGTGGACGCCGGATATTACCCCCGACATGTGGGAGAAAATGGGACACTGTCGAAGCACAACAGAATGGAACACAAAAGGAGAAAAGCCGTGAGGACACGGCTGGGAGAGAGGGGAGCGAAAAAGCTATTCCAGCTATCGAAGCTCTGGAAAGGACAATTTCGGACCTCCGAAGCCAACTAGATCGCGCTGCCCAAATCATTGTGGCAAAGGACAACGACCTTGAACAACTCAACTTGAACAAGGAGAAGGAAAAACTCCAACAAGCATACAATCGAGTCAAACAGAGGATGCACCAAATCAGAGCCACGCTCTGGAGAGAAGCAGTTTCGCATCGTGGGACCGATGCAAGAGAGGGAAGGGAGCTAATGTCTCAAATGGTGACTAAGCAAGGCAGACTCTCACATGACTAATAGTTATTAGTCATCGGTTTGTTATCTTTCACCCTATCAGATCAGTTGACTCATAGGATTTTACCTGACGACGCAATAGCGTGTCATTGGTTTATTGTTATTGGTTGATATTTGACATGACTCACGATTGTGGTTATGTGGTTTATGTATTTCACACATGACTCATAATTATAAAGTCATGGGTTTCACGCATGTGACCCCGTTAAGGACACATGACTCGTTTTAAGGGTTTTTATAGGTTGTGAGATATGGAGCAGCTGACTCGGACGAGTCAGCTGATGGATTTCACACTATGACTCACTATGAGCCATGAGTTGCTTGACACGAGAGTATGAGCCACGCAGGGGTAGGGTTGAGGGAAGAACCCCTATATAAGGGCACCCTCGGGGCATGGGATTTGGGTTCTTCACGCAACCATCTAGGTTCTGTCATACACTATACCTTCAATACCAAGATCTTTATGTATCATGCTTTCGGGAATCAAGACACGACTGTCTTATATGAGCCTAGTGATCAACTTTGCTAGATAGGAGTCAACGGACTTACCTATCGCAAACGCTATCGGGCTAACAAGAAGTGATCGTTAGGAAGGCTATCGGTTACCTGCTGCAAGTATCACCCGGAGAAGACAGGATTCTAACACTGCGCCTGCGAATCGCGAGATTCCCAGAGGGAGATCCGGTGATACTATAAGGACAGGGAGGAGAAGTGTCGATGGAAATCTTAACAAAAAATATACAAAGATTAGGGACTCATCAGGGAGATGTCGGAGCGTGGTCCAAGGTGGTCCTGAACGCTCCTGGTCCACCAAGGGGGGTCGTGGTCCCCATCGTCCACCAGGTCCACTCCGATCCGCTCTGATCCACACTTTTGGAAATTTTACCGAAAATCTGGATCAGGGTGGATCAGGGTGGACCAGGAGGACCAGGGGGACCATAACCCCCCTTGGTGGACCAGGAGTGGTTTTTACATTTTGCTGATGCTAGTAGAGTGACAGTTCAACTTAGTATATTAAAGTGAGGGTTCCTGTGAGGCTTGAGAGTCCGAATCCTTAAGGGATCTCGCACTCTTTAAATACAAATACATCATACCCGATATCCTGTCCAATCGAGCATTCTAAGCTACGCCAAGGTAGAAGTGCAAAAAACTAAGTCCTAAAACAAAGGTGTAGATGCGACAGCATATAACTAACAAAACAAGTAATGGAATCAAACAAGTAACAGATCGCTACTAATGTACTAAACCATTAATACAGAGTAGGAAGCATAGTGTTTCCCAATTGAGCACAAGGAACGAAAGGTAGTAATAAGCCAACTAAGGAAAGTACTACCTAATAGGAAACTATAATAATAGGGAAGGTACAAGGTAAGGAATGATTCGTTACTTGGAAATTCTAATAGGCAATATCGAACATCATGTTAAGGAATAATAGCAATAATAGCAGATTCCGTTACTAGTCCACATTTTCAGTAAAACTTTGTAAACTGTGGATCAGAATGGATCTGAGTGGACCAGGTGGACCACGGGGACCACAAACACCCTCGGTGGACCAGGAGCGTTCAGGACCATCTTGGACCACGGTCCAACATTTCCCTAATGCCCTACTATAGGTAGTAACAAATCTAGCACTAATAAGGTTTGCTCCTATCATTCCTGTATCAAACAGGACTTTGGCTTCCTTTCCATTAATGAACATGGTACCTTCCAGTGCGTTTTGTGCCTTGATTTCTCGTGGGGCGAGTCGTTGTTGCAGCTGCATAGCTCTCGAATTCCAGGGTATTGATATTTATCTCATCATATTCGCTGAGCTCTGTTACTACGTTGGAGATTGCTTCCTTATTGACCTTGGCCTTTCCTTTGTCCTTTTTATTTGCACAATCTTTTGGCATATGTCCTTCACCACCACAAGTAAGGCACGCTCCTTTCTTTCTTTGTTCCTTCTCTTTAGTGGCGTTGTCATCGTTATTGAACTTCTTGTTTGGTTTGTGTTCTGGTTTCTTGTGGGTGGTATCCTTAGATTGTTTATCATAGCGTTCCTTGCCATACGCTCCTGTACTCTAATTGATAGAGTCTAGTCTTTCTGCCATAGCAATAATAGTGTTGATATCCTCGTCTCCTGTATACTGAGTTTCCACGTCTTGCTGGAGTCTTGGGTGCATACTTGCAAAGAATTGTTGTATGAAGGCGTAGTCACTTATAGTGTCTTCTGGTAGCCATGATCTATGCATGAGTAGATCCGTAGCTATGATAGATATCTTCTGGACTTGTCCATTTCAGGATTGCCTGATGCTGTGGAACTTCTGATAGGTATCATCCCGATGCTTGGATGATTGGAATCGTTCCCTGAGATAGGTTACTAGTAGATCCCTGATGAGACTTTCTCCAAATAGTTCTGCTGCTTGGAATGTCACTTCTTGGGCTCGTCCTTCTGTACAGTGGATCTAGTAGTTTCCTGCTCCTGCAGCATTCTGGGATACATTGTGCAATCGTAGGTAAAGTTGGACTGAGTTGTACCATCTATCGAATCCCTCTGGCTTGAGGTCTTCGCCATCATCAGTGAATTTCTTGAGTGATGGAACCTTGATACTAAGCCTTGGCAAAGGCTCTGGTACGGGTACAGGAGCTGATCCACCAGCTCATTCACCATGGTCGGACATGGCTTCTGAGTTGCTGCTGCTGCTTGAGCTGTCTGGATCGCCTGCTGGTGCCGCTACTAGGGCTTTGGTGGGTGATCCTTTTTATGGACAGTTAGGGAACCTGCCGGGGGTGACTGTCGCTGTTTTTGCTAGTTCTGTTGCTGATTCTGCTGGATGTCGTTGAGCACTATCGCTGGCTAGTTGCCTAGCTGCTTCGTCTATTGAGAACTATTCCTTTGCAGGTGTTTTGCCAAATCGTACCTGTTCAGCTCTACCTCGTTGTTGAACCTTCTTCTTAGGAGCTCTGCTCCCGCTAGGTTCCTAGTGTTCTTCTATCTTGGTAACTTGTTCAAGTTAAAAAAATGTAACCGCCTCCTGGATAGTGGCGGGAATCAATAGGGTAACGATACTATCTCTATACCAAAGTGCTGTATATAATGAGACTAAGTACCAAGGGCTTAGACTAAGTTCTTGTAACAAACTTCTTACTATATCGCAACTACCCAGTAGTTCCTGATAGCTAAGTATATTTGGTCTTATTGGATTCTTGAAGTAAACTGAAGAAGTAACTGTTCAACCAAGTATATTGAAAAACTCTGTCTGTCGAAGTCTGCTCTCTCTAAGTCCTGAGAATAGTAAATCTTAAATACACTTGTCAGGCTGACCGGAGCCTTGTAAACAATTCACCATAAAAACTTCCAAAAAGGTAGCCTTGAAATGTTGCATAAAACATATCAAGTATCAAACGATACCTTGACACAATAAATAAAACATACTGAGTACCAAACGATACTCGAAACCAAACATAAAACATACTGAGTATCAAACGATACTCGAAACCAACCAGATATTCTTGATTGACGAAGTCGAGGAATCCGAAAGGGGGAGACATGTGCAGCAGGAATATCATCAAGTGCATCCAACATGTCGACAGCAACAGAAGATGCCATGGGGGAAGAGGCGGACGAGGAGAGAAGGGAGAACTCAGGAATGCGGGGTATTTGCAACCTATGCTTGCTATAACCAAGACCAGAGAAGTCAGTTGTCATCCTGCCACCGAGAGTGATTGGAATGTCCAGAGTCTCAGGCGAACGGGACACCCAAAAGGTGAGTGAAGGGGATGCAGCCACATTAGTAATAAGCATGATCCGAGGGGGTTTGGGAAGTACCTCTAGGGCACCAGTAAACTGAACATGTCGTCAGAAGACCGGTACAGGAGCACGAAGCAGATGGGGAGGAGGTCATTGCTCAATCGAGAAGGGTGATGAAAGGGTGAAGCCGGAACTAGCAAAGCAGAAAGCAGCGGCACAAGGGATGGCAGGGAGAGGGGCAACCTCGATAGAAGGTAGTACAAGAGTAGGGAATAGGAACGACATCAGCAAAATGTAAAAACCAGTCCTGGTCCACCAAGGGGGATTAGGGTCCCTCTGGTCCTCCCGGTCCACCCTGATCCACCCTGGTCTACATTTTCGCTAAAATTTCAAAAAGTGTGGATCAGAATGCATCGGAGTGGACCAGGGGGAACACGGGACCATAACCCTCCTTGGTGGACCAGGAGCGTTTAGGACAACGTTGGACCACGCTCCGACATTTTCCTGATAGAGATGTGACCGGATAGGTGATAGTGGGAGTCAGAGGTGGTGCTCAACTGGAAGTTGGATCCGTACAAGTGCTGTTTACCAGGTGACAACATAGAGAGGAATAAGGAGGGGGCCACCAAACCATAATTGGTTGACGAAGATGGAGGAGCCCTGGCGGGGACCAACCAAACAGAGGAGGGCGCCGGGGAAAACACTTTAGGGTGCACCAATGAGCGCCAGGAGGGCGAGGGGACCATAGGGTCTGAGATAAGGGGGGGAAGGTTACTCTCTTTGCTCCTGAGCTGGGAAGGATTCAGAGAGTTGGGGAGGGGGAAAATGAAGTATTCTACCAATATAAACCGGCATAGAGCCCAAAGGTGATGCCTCTCTCAAAGTGACATTCAGGCAAACATCCTCGAATGGGGAGACCAGTGTTAGTGGCTACCTCAAGAAGAGAAAAAACGTAAAAGCCTATACAGGTAACCAAATCTCAAAAAATCACATCGTGTTGAGACGTTGCAAGAGGGCAATGCGAAACATGAACGCACTCCAGGAAGTCATATGAACCTTCAGAAGCAGTGTAAATGGTAAGTGTAACGGAATCTACTATTGTCGCTACTACTCATTGACATGACGTTGGATATTGCCTATTGGGATTTCCCCAGTAAGGAATCATCCCCTACCTTGTACCTTCGGTATTGTTATAGTTTCCTATTAGGTACTACTTTCCTTAGTTCTCTTATTACTACCTTTCGTTTCTTGTACCCAATTGGGAAACCCTATGCTTCCTACTATGTATTACTGGTTTAGTACATTAGTAGCGATCCCTTACTTGTTTGATTCCATTACTTGTTTTGTTAGTTATATCCTATCACATCTACAGCTTTGTTTTATGCCTTAGTTGTTTTCGCCTCTAGCTTACTAGTAGCGTAGGTTGGCATTTTTGGTTTTGACAGGATATTGGTTATGATTTATTTGTATTTAAAGGAGCTCAATATCCCTTAAGGATTCGAACTCTCAAGCCTCACAGGAACCCTCACTTTAATATACTGAGTTGAACGGTCACTCTAGTAGTCTCTAATCTTTATTATATCTCTTATCAACATTTCCATCATTGCTTTTCCTCCCAGTCCTTACCGTATCACCGGATCTCCCTCTGAGAATCTCGCGATACTCAGAGGCAGGTTACATTGTTTGACCAAGACTTAAGTAAAACCTTTGATCTTCAGCAGAGGACTGATCACCCTTCGCCTCCCTTGACCCTGTAGTACCGGTACCCCTTCTTGTTTCTTTAAAGGCCTAGAGCAGACTCCTGGCGAGACCTGCTTACCACAGATTGCAACCATTTGGCTTCCAAGGGACAACAAGAACGCTTCACAAAAGCTCCTGCAGCGCCATTAGGATCCTCATCCAATCCCAAACCTGCCTGCTCCAGCAAAGAAGGCAGCCCTGCCACCAGAACCAGCCCCACCTCCAGCCCAAGACCAAGATGAAGACTCCTGATAATACGAATCAAGTAGCGAAGACGAGAACCCATGGCAGAATCCACAAAATCCCCAACATTTAGAAAAAAGCGAAACCCCAGAACACCAAGACATCGAAGAAACACCTGACCAAGAACAACTGCATCAGGAAGGAGCACCCAAGCCAGACCCAGACCAAGATTCAGACTCAGACAGCACTGATCAACCAGGACCAGCACCACCAGTATCCCCAAGTCCACCGTCTTCAAGAAACCCAAGTCCAGACCTAGCGCCACCACCACCTCCTAAGCTCTCCCCACCACCAAGTCCAGAACAAGCCGCTATGTTAGTCCCACCAGATGGCACTAGCCGCCCCAAATGGCCAGCACCATTCTTCTATACCGGAGAAGGAAAAGATCGGGATCCCTTAAGAATCAACTAATGGTTCAACACAGTCCATCGATACATATCCAGCTTGGGAATCCAAGATAGAGACCCTTAGACTTTGCAGTACTCTGGAGCATACTGCAGAGAAATGGCCCGCGAAAAGTTGACTCAATATGAGAATGGCCAAGGAGCCAAAACTGTTAACGTACTCAAACGAAAATTCGAAGGATATTTCCTACCATACACTGGAAGAAAGCAACCATACCATCGAAGTTACCAACACCTCCAACCATGTACGACCATCTGGAAACGAAAACAAAGCCCACGAAAACCTACATTACCGTCAATGGACACCAAGCAAAAGCCCTGTTCGATACATGAACCATGGAAGATAACCTCATTTCAGGAAAATTTGTATCTACCTTCCAAATCCCTACCAAAGACCTCGAGACCTCAATCAGTCTATAAATGGCAGTCAAAGGATCCCGCTCCACCATAAACTAGAAATCTCAACTAGTCATCCAAGTAGGTGATGAAACCTGTGATATTACCGATGCTCTAGTATGTTCTTTAGACAACTATAACATATTCCTAGGAATGCCATACCTTACCACCCATAATGCTATAATCGATTGTGGAAACTCCATTATTTCATTTCCGAAAAAGGCAATTACCCTCACTTGCAGGAAAGAAAACAAGGCTAGGTTTTCCGATATGACAAAATCAGATACTGCTGACTTCATCTCCGATTTTCCTGATATCTTCCCAGCCAAGAAAATCAATGAACTACCGCCCTTGCGCCAGATTTACCACCACCTTAATCTCATCAAAGGGAAAACGGCACCAAGTCCGAAAATGTTCACGGTTTCTGACAAGATCTTCCCTACATACAGACAAATTATTGAGGACTGGAAAGTGAAAAATATCATCTACCCTTGCGAAGCAAATAACCCTGTCAACATGTTCCCTAAGCTCAAACCCAATGGCGAAATTACACTTCTAGCAGACCTAGTACCCAGAAACGATATCACAATCAAGAACGATAGCACTATTCCCAATCAGTCAATGAACCCCAGAACTGTGGCAAGAGCCAAATACTGATCCAGTATCAATCTATCAAACTGGTACTTCCAAATTCGAGTAGCCCCTGAAGATGAAACCCTCAACACTATTAAAACGCCCTTCGGAACCTTTGCATGCAAGATAATGCTGCAAGGATATACCAGTGCACCCTGTACAGCTATGCGAGTTATGAGGTATATCCTTGATGGACTCATAGGAAAAACAGTTTGGGCATACTTAAACGATATTACAATCTTCTCAGACACGTTTGAAACCCATGTTCGCGATATCCGCCAGGTCTGTCAGAGATTACAGGACCACCACATTAGCGCCTCCCCATCCAAATGCAACTTCTTCGCCGATAGGCTACACCTGTTAGGACATGTTATAGATGACCAAGGAATCCATGTAGATCCTGAGAAAATACGAGGAATCCAGGATTGGCACACCCCCAAATCAAAAAATGCATTACAAACTTTTATTGGTCTTGTAATATATCATGCACAATTTCTACCACATCTCGCTACTGCTAGCGCACCACTATCGGATCTGCTTTCCCAAAACGAATTTGAATGGAGACCCCTGCATGAAGAAGTGTTCCAACAAGTCAAACACCTAGACAAAAACATTACCACACTCCGCCCAATTGACTATCAATCACGCCATCCAATTTATCTCTTCACCAATTTCTAAAGTTAGAGCAGGCACATGGATAAGCCAAGGACCCTCATCTGAGAAAGCTCACCCAGCAGTATTCTATAGCCGAAAATTTGCAACAAGTCAGCTGAACTATCCTGTGCATGAACTGGAACTCCTGGCTGTAGTGGATGCAGTCCACTCACTTCACCCCATGCTTTATGGTACCAGGTTCACTGTGGTAACGGACAATAAAGCACTTTCATTCTTCCTATCACAGACAAATCTCCCTTACCGCCAGACATGATGGAGAATGTTCCTCCAATCTTACGATTTCGACATTATACACAGACCAGGAAAAGATAATGTCCTTACAGATGCCCTCTCAGGAAGATATGAGGAACGAGAAGCAAGCACTAATATGATCCTAGTTGACCCCACGGAGAAGAAAGCTATAAAGGGACCCTATTCCGCCATGACAAGCAGCGTCAAACACAACCTTCATCTCGCTCACACTCTAGATCCCGTTAAAGAACCTTCCTTCTTCTCTCCAACACCTCTTGACCCCTTTTCTATACTCCAACAGCTATCAATGTGGAACGTTGAAGATGTCCCCATCCCAGACTCGCCCAAGGAGAAGGAAAACGATCACCACCCAGGTGCTTTTGAACAAGGACTTCATAAGATGGTAACCACCCTTAAAGAAGGTATTGACGCCATGCAAAGCAACAAAGCCAGCACCCAAAGACAACCTCATCACCCTACTGAAACCACGATTCTCATTCAAGCAGCTCAGACACAGCTTGCTGCACTTGCGTCAAGAATTCACAGCCCTTCAAACCTGATGAAACAATCTTTACACCTTAACACTATCACCAACTCCTTTGGCAGAATTCATGACTCCATTACCAAACTAGAATCAATTGCCCTAGCCAGCTCAGGATACGAAACTCCACCATCTGTTACCCCTTGCAACCCTCCCAGAGATGAGTTGGAACAATTTCTTATGTCTACAGGACATAGAGCCAAACACTGAGCACAGTGTGTATAAAACAAATGTGAATCCCATATGGAAGTAAAAGACCGCCACTACTACCCCTCTGGACCGCGCCATATCCCTGCCTCTAGCCCTCTCTATTCCACCTCATGCTTCATTACTCCCCACCACCTAAAGCGAAGCTATGAGGATCGATGGGCTTTCCCTCCTGCCTTCACCGATGATGGTGGATATCCAGTCTTCCATACTATAATCGATAAGAATGATGGACCATCCTCAAACCATGCCGCTCAGGAAGAAGACTTACCGGTCCCTGATGCCCCTGTCCATTACGATGACTCTTTCCCTGACCAGCCCTCCAGAGCCCTTGATATTCACGCCTTCAAGCTCTCCCAACATCTCAAAGGCAAGTTGTATAACAGCCTTCGAAAAGCCAGAGCCTCTGACCCTCTCTTTGACATGGCCAGCAAGAACCCCAAACATCCTATTTGGATTCTTATTGACCGACCTCTTCTTAAAAGAGGGGAGGATGACAGTTGAGACTGTCCATATGTTCCCTATGAAGCAGCCTATGAAGAAGCCAACATCTGGAGTGAAATCCTTTGAATCACCTATGAGCAAATGGCCCATATGAGAGCACACAAATGCTTCAAATACCCCTCCAAACATTTCTATTGGATGTCTATGAGAAGTAATTTCCAAGACTATATTCGCAGATGTCACCTTTGCCAGATGAACAAGCAACCTACTACCCTCCCTGACGGAATTGTGACCCCTCTCCCTATCCTCAGAGAACCCTTCTCTTCGATTTCAATAGTCTTGATAGGACCCTTCCCTAGCGACAAGAAGAAGGAACTAATCCTAATTGTGTTAAATCGCTTCACTGGGTTCACTTACCTCATCCCAGTCTCCCAGAACATCACAGCAGTCGAAAATGCTAACCTCTTCATTGTACCAATCTTCTCAGTGGATGGTTTCCCTACCTCTATCATGTCAGATAGAGACCCCAAGTTCACCTTCTGCTTCTGGATGCAATTCATGGCTAATATAAAAATTGATCTCAACAGGGCTACGGCTTATCATCACCAGACCAATGGCCAAACAGAACGCAGAATCAGACCAATACGCCAATGCCTCCGCAATTTTGTTAACCCCAAAGGCACTAAGTGGACTCGCCATATTCCTCATGTTCAAACAGCAATCAATGCTGCTCCTGGCGATTCATCTGAACTCTGACTATTTGAAATTACCTTTGGACGAATTATCAACCTCCTCCCTAGTGTCAAAGTCCTCCCTACCGCCATCCCCTCTGCTGATAACATAGCTTCTCAAATCATGAAAAACCAGCAGCTCGCCAGAACCCCCCTCCAGAAAGCAAGAGCTCGCCAGACAACTACTAGTCAGAAAAGACGAAAGGGGGGACCACCCATCACCCTAGTCAAAACTGAAGTTACCCTCAGATCTGAACCCCATGTACACAAGATTGGACGAAACCACAAACTAGTTGGACTCTGGTTAGGACCTTTTTCAGTCTCTGAAGGACCTGATAGACACGATAACTACAAACTCGACCTCCCTCCTGTCATGCAAGGCATCCACCCTTGGATTCATCGTAGCCACCTTCGAATCTACCTCAGACCAGATCTCAAAGCTTTCCCAAGCCTGCCTGAACCCAGCTCCAAAGAACCAGTCACGATCGATGCCTCAGGACAAGAAGAATGGGAAGCTGAAAAGGTTCTAAAAGATTGAATTGATTGAAAGAAACGCCAATTCCTAATCCATTGGAAAGGCTATGACGAAATAGAAGCTACTTGGAAACCTCTCGATGTTCTTGATGGAGCCAGTAGTACCCTTAGAACTTACTGGTTTGACACCTATAACGAAACCATTCCCTTCCACCTCCCCTGGACTCATAACGAATGTTGATCATCTGGGACAGTCCAGACACCTGAATATATCCCTCTATCGCCAGAGCTTGATCCTGACAGATTCTGGACACCTATCTAAGACTCTGACTACTCTGAACCTGAAACCTGTTACACCCTTCCTTCCCTTGACGAGCCTGAGTTGGAAACCTAACGGAATTTAAGTATCTTTCATTTATTTCTTTTCTGTTAGGGGAAATGTAACGGAATCTACTATTCTCGCTACTACTCATTAACCTGACGTTGGATATTGCCTATTGGGATTTCCCCAGTAACGAATCATCCCCTACCTTGTACCTTCTCTATTGTTATAGTTTCCTATTAGGTACTACTTTCCTTAGTTCCCTTATTACTACCTTTCGTTTCTTGTACCCAATTGGGAAACCCTATGCTTCCTACTATGTATTACTGGTTTAGTACATTAGTAGCGATCTCTTACTTGTTTGATTCCATTACTTGTTTGGTTAGTTATATCCCGTCGCATCTACACCTTTGTTTTACGACTTAGTTGTTTTCGCCTCTACGTTAGTGTAGCTTAGCATTTTTCGTTTTGACAGGATATTGGTTATGATTTATTTGTATTTAAAAGAGCTCAAGATCCCTTAAGGATTCGAACTCTCAAGCCTCACAGGAACTCTCACTTTAATATCATAAGTTGCACGGTCACTCTACTAGTCCCTAATCTTTATTTTATCTTTTGTCAAGATTTCCATTGACACTTCTCCTTTCTGTCCTTACCGTATCGCCGAATCTCCCTCTGGGAATCTCGCCATACTGAGGAGCAGGTTACAGTAAGGGTAACAGGCACAAGACCAGGTTCCCCAAAGGGAGTAGGTAGGTGGTGAGGAGAAGCCTACCTCTAGGCAAGTAGTGATCCTGAATTCAACTCAACAAAATGAAGCCCACAGTAGTCCCAATAGGCCAATAGAACTTAGTAGCCTAAAATAGGTTAAGGTAGACAAGTTAGCAGAATTGCGTATATCATACCAGTTAATTAGTCCAACACGTCTTGAAGGCTGATCTTATATATACCGTAACAGGAAAGAGCTAACTCTTTTCAAGAGCTTTTATCTTTGAATCCGGAGATTAGAAGTCGTGCTGGAGAAGGCTTATCTCAAGAGTAAACACAGTACTGTAAAAACTCTTGTGATTCGCCATCTCGGAAATATGTAGTATCTTCGAACTATGGCGTAATGGCAGGGGTAGAAGTTAAGCAAACTGTAACTCATGGGGCCGAGTGATTAGAGGTGAATCTAAAATGAAGTTTTGATTAGTATAATATAGAGTTGAGTCGAAATACGGGATGAGCCAAAAATTACTGTCATATTAACTACAATAGTATTAGCAAAACACGAAACTATGAGTCTTCGAAAGATTCAATGAAGCTTCTATGACTCTAAATACCAGAGTGGAGGCCGAGAAACTAAGAAAATATCAGTATTGATACCTGAATGTAGGTAGAATAGAGAGTAGGAAAGCATACTTAGAAGATACTAGTACAAGTGCAATAATTTGATCCTTTTCTTTACTTTAATTTTCTTATTTGAATCTCGATTGACACTGCCTTTCAACCAAAGAGTAGTCAAGAAGCCGAGAGGACCTAAAGCAAAATCGATTAGGGAGAGGAGACTCAGAGAATTAAGCCTTAATCCAATCATTCGAATTGAGCAAACCTACAGCCAACGGCAGAAGATCCGAGTTCTCACTTTCCTAGAACATCATCGAATCTCACTTAACACTCCTGGCAAGCTCCGAAACCCACACATTAAGAAGCAGAAGATCTGTTCAATATCCCACGGCGGACTATTAGTCAGTAGGCAAAAAAAAAAGGGAGATTAAGACTAAGGGAATATAGGCAAGTGGAAGAGCTCAGGCCCCAGCACGTGAGAATGAGACTCAATGCTGGTGGCCGGAGGGGGAGAAGAGATTGTACATCAACTTCATTAAGCGTCGAGGGCTGGGTGGAATGGGTTGGAGGAGGTGATTTCGCATTCAAGCCAGGTTTCGCTTTCGTGAGCTATATCCAGATGTCGATCCGACGGTATTTCGATTCAGCAAAGAGTGGTTTCCCGGGTTCCTAGGCTGCAACAGAATTAGCTTACGTAGTATTATGAAGAAAGCACAAAAAAATCTTATCGAGTACCAGGCTCTTGTGATAAACTAATTGCGATTTAGTCGCCGGAACTCGCAGCCCCACCTCACTACCTTTTTAGAAACTGTTCTTCAAACACCAGTTAGTCGGTTTGTGGAGTCTAATATATGTAATTTAGAAGAAACTCCAATTCCTTTCGAATATTTGGAAGGAAAGACTTACAATACGGTGGGGGAAATAACCATTTGGGCGAAGAAGTATCAGAATAGTTGGGACAAGTGACAGGCGTTACTTGTTCTTTGTGTTTTCGCAGATGGGGTACGTCTAGTACCAGTAATGATTATTTTTCGCAGGAAGGGAGAGCAGCTTGGAAGGGAGCGGGAGCATTATCACCTTGGAGTCTCAGTTTAATTCAATAAAAAGGCCTGTATTAACGATAAGCTTTTCTTACGCTATAGAGAAGAGCACTTAGTGCCTGTTCTGGATGGTCGCCCTACCATTTTTGCCTTGGATTTAATGGGATCATACAAAACACCAGCGGTGCTCGACAAACTACCCTCACTTAATCTCACACCCTCTCTTATTCCCAGTGGTTGTACTAGTCTAATCCAACCACTCGATGTATCAATAAATAAGCCCTTCAAAGAAATTCTCCGGGAACTTACTGATACCACAATCTTTGAGTCCAAGAGTGTTGAAGCCTTCGACAAATGGACTATTGATGACTGCCGAATACTCACTACTTCTTGTGTGGGCGATACCTTTTACAAGTTTCACCTTCAAAAAGGTAATTTAATACAAAAGGTCTTTTGAAAGCGTGGGCTATCTCTACCTTCAAATGGGACCTGCGATCATGAGTTTGATATTAAGGGATTTTCTGAATTGGAGATTGGAGATTGGCATGTAGACTATGGGGCAGTTGATGAAGCGGCCGATATTTCCATTGATAATGATGATGATCATAGTATAGAATTTGTATAAACTTTTTCTTTTTTCTTTTCTTTCAATTTACACTACCCTATAGACTTATCTGACGTTGTATTCACATCCAAAAAGCAATGGGATGTCTTAATCGTCACTGTGGATCACTAACTATATATGGCAAGTCAAGATCGCACTAAGGATTTTCGTCATATGTCGCAAATTCCTGAGATGGCGAATCGCAAGAGTTTTTACGGTACCGTAAAAAACTCGTGGAATCCACTATCTCCGTACTATCCCGAATACCCCTGCAAATCACGACATCAGCCCAAGATAGGTTTAGCTAGTCAAGGTAACAAGATCCCGCACAGCCAAATGACCCAGGCTATCGCGTCAGGAAAGCACTAATCCTTCTTAAGAACTTTTGACTTAGAATCTGGAGATTAGGGGCTGACGGAGATATTGTGGTTTTCTCAAAGGTTGCGAAAGGGGCCTAGAGCTCTCCCAGCTTTTTTTTCAGAGCTTGATTGCGCAATAGCATCCACCGGGGGCCGTGCTAAGAATTTCGCTCTGAAGAATCAGATAT
>Ga0307507_10007097_pt1 | contig 16582 bp, 17 predicted proteins | sample 7_EM_MG_FD_207223 | JGI IMG/M metagenome (GOLD analysis project Ga0307507, IMG submission 207223) | Populus trichocarpa ectomycorrhiza microbial communities from riparian zone in the Pacific Northwest, United States - 7_EM | ecosystem: Host-associated > Plants > Roots > Unclassified | place...
CCAGAGTTTTGGTTTTTGAACGCAGAAATCCTTTCCGCAGATGGTGTCGGCACTCGGTTTATCCTCGTAAGCTATGTTTCTGAGTGACATATTTGATGCTAATACCCATCTCTAGTCCCAAAACACTAGAAGGATATCTCTAATCCTCCGTACCCCTTGCGAGCGTGCCAAACATTCCTCTCTTCGACCATCCAAACTTCGAATCTCTTTACTCTTTGAAGAACTTTGCCGCTTCCGAATCCTGGGCCTGCGTTCACAAGATTCTCCTCGTTGGTGGTTCCACTTCGTATCCGCATTGGTGTGCAATTATGTCGGAGCATCAACCCTGAGGCGCTGCCATCCAGGCCACTGGCGATACTTCTGAGGGTGCACCGAAAAAATCTCCTGGGCATACTCCGACAGTCAACCCGTATCCTTACAAATTCGCCATCGAATTTCTCACCTTCAAATCGAGGTCACCATTGATTGCTATGTCTCTCACCAGAGCCCGCATCGAAGAGCTTTGCAGGACAGATGACCCGAAAATCTTTTTAATTTGCCACCGCAGTCATAGGTCTGGCCAAGCAAAATAAATCGAAGCACTTCTCCATTCTATGGCGGCAAAGACCCCAAAAACCTCCCATAGGTGGAAAGGTTCCGTTAGCAGCGCGCCACAAGTACCAATAATTTTTTTAAATATTTTGGGTGTAAAGCCTATTTCGTGATTGCAACTTCCATGCGGGTTAAGAATGCCTACATCGCCGACCGATTCCCTCCATACCCTGCTTCATCTTCCTCAAGGTCTTTGAGACAGCAGCTATACGAATCGCAGCTTGGTTTCCACTGGCTTCAAGGTCGATAAGTAGCTGTAAGTGGCGGTCAAACTGTCGCAATTTCTTCCCATTGCCACCTACTCCCATTCTCATCCAAAACCCCCCCAGTATGTCAGATTGGGCAGCAACAATGGACAAGTGCTCGCAGGATATGAGCTCTTGTAATAAAAGCAAATTCTCCTCCATTTTGAGCAGACGCTTGTCGTTTACGTCGATCATCGGTATCAGGCGGTCAACCTGCCGCGTAATGGTACTCATTGCTGCTTCGATGGCTTCGATGGACGGAGTCTGTATGGGAGCCCAGGGAATGATAGAATTCAGAATTGCCAACAATGGGCGAGAGCCTGCTGTGTTCTCTAACCCTTTCAAGGCATAAGACGTGACCACCATAACACTGCGTAGGAATTTTTGAGGCTTAGGGACGAAGGGGCGAAGAACCTCATACTCACGTATCGGCGGCTCCTTCAATTCTTGATGATAATTTCTGCAACCCTCGAGATGCCTCCCTTGCATTGGCAGAGAAATTCGATAAAAAGGGCATAATCACAACTTTGCCTCCAAGGCTACTGGATGCGATGAGTATCGCCGAATCTGTCATAGCCATTTCCACACATTTCAGCTCTGATGACAATGACAAGCCCAAGGAGATCCCATCCGCGAACTGTTTGAAATTGCTACCCTTAACCTCTAAAATTTGCGAATAGTCATTATAACGACCAACGCCTGTTGTCGTCCATTTCCAGAGAGAAGGAACAGGGGGGATGCAGAACAGGCAAGAGCCATGCCTACCAACAAGGCTGTAGAGGGTGTATATTGTCAAGCAAACCGCGATTGAAAGAGCACAACATCTATATCGCAACGGAGTCAAGAGTCTGCAAGAAGCCGAATGCAGTTAGTACAATTCCCTTGAGAAGCAATTTATTATTTACCTCTTCGGCAGGATCTTTTCCCCTTCATTCTGTTGGTCACTTTTACCCTTCCATTCAATCCGATGGTTCTCGCTGGTTTTTTGGTACATGAATGTGGACGATGAACACCTTGACGTCGACCTTGTCAACGTTTTTAAATCACTGTATCTAGGGAATTGTCAACGTAAATCAGCGTATCTAGGGAACCCATCCCTTATAATTATTTCTTTGTTTCCTTAATAGTTTCATTTGTTGTCTTGTCATGTTTTAAAACCCCGAGCTGGTGTCTCAACGCCAGATCCTTTATTCATGCCAACCAAGCCTGTCCAACGGACTCCATCATTTATCCCGTCTATTTATCCTTACCAAATCACGGTCACGCTTTCAACATCGACAGCACCCTCCGTTCTTACCCTACCGCGCCATCAACTCCTGATGCAGGATGAAGTCGATACGAAATCTCGGGCATCGGAACAGCGATGCACAACTAGAGAAGAAGTGGTATTAAACGAGACGTAAGTTAAACTTTTTCGTTGTAATGAAAGGTTGTTGCTATCTAAACTTGCAGTTCTCTCTCCAAAGAAAAGGTGGATGCATTGCCAGCGCCTGAAGTACAATATCCAAACAGGTATATCTTAATGCGATTATTCCAGTCACACCTTCTCATCGTAGCCTTAGCACAGCTGAAGATGTCCTTCTTGCTCCCCTTGGTATCCGGGAAGCGGCGAGTATCACTATTCAAGTATGTTACAACTTTCCGCTAATGGAATATTTAGAATCCACCAAGGTTCAAATCAAAATCAATTTACAACCAAGGGCAATTCAAATGGTCGATTTCCTTTGGTGTGGAGCTTCTCAAAGTCCCTCCAGTCTCGACCAACAACGCAGAGCTGTCGGAAGGCGACATCTTCATTCGTGCGTTCATTGACGACGATGACCACACAAAGAAAACGAAAGTCTGGTGTCTGTTTGCAACATCTTCAACATCGCGCCTTGTTTGGAGAGCATGGGAACCTTTGCAAGACGTTCGGCTTATCAGCAACATTCCATATGTATTGCTTCTGCACGATAACTATGAACCGTCATGGGTATTGGAAAGAAGCTTAGCGCGAAAGCGTAGAAAGGTTTGCATTGCCTTGATTATAATTGCTGGAGCTAATGATTTTGTACATTGCTCAGTGGAAAAGTGGCCATTAATTAATCGGCCTTCTGTCAAACATCTGTATCTGGTGTGATTATGTAGCAGGAAAGGTTTCGACTCGGAGCTTGTGCTGAGGTTGAGGCTGGATTTCGTGGCGGAACGTATAGTAGGATCTTTATTGATCATCAATCCAATTGACATGTTGTTTTGATCCCGTTACCCATGCGCACCCTGAGGACCATTGAAGCCATCCGTCGTTGGATTGACAGGACTTGTAGCAGGATTTATAGTGCTCGGCATAACAGCTATGGGTCGTGGTCTCCTTGGACCCGTTGCGATGGCCAATTCTGCGACACTTTTGTGAAGGTCAACCATCCAGCGCCTGCGTGTGCTGGAGTCTGAAGGTCCTGTAATCCGGCAAATTCTTGCCCTTTTTTTTCCAGGGAAACTGTCAAGGAAGGCTCGCAAGGTTGACAGATGTATGCCCATGGAAGTTAATCGTGCGTTTCTCAGAATCATACAGTTAAATATTGTGCAGTGCACTCTGCCCAGCAGTTCGGCGTTATAGTTCCTCCCTAATGTGTGGCGTTACAAATTCTCAAGCTTCAGCTTCATATATACGTCTCTCCTTTTCACATCTGTCCAGGTTATGTGCGCTGATCTCTGATTGTCAAACGCTCCGTGCTTCTCAGGTTCCGTTAGTCGGAGTAACAAACCGGCGGGGTCTGGATGCAACCAAGATGCAACTCGACGAGACCGCCTCATGCAAAAATCGAGTTTAGATATAGTCATGCACTCAAAACGAAAGAATTACACGCAAAAATTAGGCAATGCACGGCCTGCGCACAATTTACCACGCCCAAGTGCATAGCTGACATGACGGTGCACGCAAACTTTTGATTTGCGTGGCACTTGCACTTGACGCACTTGCGTACCACGCAAAAAAAAAAACTAGTGCCCTTTCTTCCCCTCATGAGGTCATCACCGTATCTGCATTGATCCTACCAGACTAAATTACCAGACATGAAACTAATCAGCCGCTTTCATACCATAAATACCCAACCAGTAGATACACGTAGCAGTGCCGCCCTCATTACTCTTGACTTCAAGTATAATTGTTTGGCTTGGTGAGGGCATTCGAAGTGGGAAGGGAAATACTTGACGGGTGGGTGGTCTTTTAACATCATATTTGAATTCCAATGCTTGAAAGAACTGACTCTCTGGAGGGATGTCTGCATCTTGATCTGTCTTAAATTTGAACTCCTCGTGCGGACGGATCTGCAAGGTAGGTGCCTGCCTTGCGTCCCGCAGTGGAAGTAAAACCCAGAGCGACATGTTTTGCGGTGCGCGTGACACATCCTCCTCAGATAACAACTCAGGAGACGGATAGTCCAATGCAATATGGGAGATGAACACAGCTTCTGGCAGCTGGACCGCGAAATGCCCAACAGCACCGGACATACACCAACACTCCCCAACACTCGTATCCTCTTCAAGGATGATCCCAGCGCCCTTGACACTGGCATATTGTGGGTTAAAACCCAAGAAAGACTGCGCCAAAAAACCGAAGAGTGAGGTCGAAGGAAGATTGTGAGTCTTTGAGGTATATCCGCGTATTATTCTAGCCCCTCCACCAAGAGAAGCATAATTCCGATTGATTGATATGGCTGTATACTTCCAGATCTTCCCAAAAGTTCGGACAAGATTGGGCTTGACTGCCCATAACAGAGACGTCGGACATGTTTCTGAGTGGGTGTGGAATAGTTGCTCAGGAGAATGGGCTGCAAGTGCTAATCGGCACACCGGGCTCAAGGAGGCAAGGAATGCTCGATCAATTTCGCAGATGACTTGCGAAGTGTAACATGTAGCGACCGCGACATAGCAAGGGATTGCCGCACTGTAAGCCAGCAGAACAACACCGAATGATATAAAGAAAAGTTGCAGCCGACGTTTCAACTAAAGCCTTTTCAACATGAATTGAGATAGAGGCAATCATGATAGTTACACTGAGAAATGCAGGCCAATTCCGCCATCTTTTATTTCGAATGCCACCAACATCAGTTCCACTTGGGACACTAGTCTTCCATGGTGCAGGGCCTAAGGAACGCGAATCCGCAAAAATGAAACGTTCGCCAGCGAAAGGCTTCTTCGTCATGGGCGAATTACAGCTAGATAGCGAAATTGACGGAAGGGTGGCGACGGAGAACGATGGGAATAAGATCGGCTGAAGAGCGCCACCTTGCTGAAAGGAATTCCAACAAGGACTGGTAGAATACGGCTCTACGAGATATACGGACGTAGTTGGAATATTACGATGCCAAACTAAAATCCCGTACAGTTACTGGGATTATGGAAGATGGCTGTATGGCACAGCCAGGCCGTGCTCCGTGTCTAATTATATCAATCCATGGAGCATGTCTATCGATTTGGATCCGTAGCGCAGTTGTATGGATGCCAGGTAAACAATTGCTTGGGTTGGGATGGTAAGTTACGTTGAGTGCTCCATTTTTCAGATCCAAACCTTTCATTCTATCGCTGTCTTTGTGTCGGTGTTTTACGCACGAAGATCTTGCTGTGTCTTCCCACGCTGCGTAACGACAACATTATGCCTGGGGAATGGAGAGCTATCAATAAATAATTGAGTATTGATCGGATCAGCGCTACCAGTAATTGGTAATGACGAGACGAAACACTATAGCTAATGCTTGCTAACAGAAATAAAGATCTTTTAACAACAGAAGTCCCTTTCCAGAAAAATCGACGGCGAATAGAATGACATGGTATAAATGCTGGGCAAGTCATCAACGATGCGTTAACGTTGACATGGGCTCCTTCCTCTCGTCTCTGTCGAGCACACCACCTCCAGATAATTTTATGGAGATGGGACCACTACTCTCGCGATCTTCGGGGCATCAATCTGACCCTCAGGCTGATCTTAGACGACGTCGCCCGCTCAATCCTAATGGACATCTCACCACAAATTTATTGACCGGGCTCAGGCGTCGACCTCGCACCGATGCCAACAAACTGGCACATGAATGGGTTTTGGAACCGCTGCCGACCAGTGCTGATCATTTCCGGATCCCCGATGTTCTTGAACACAAAGGTGCGAGTCGGAACGCCGATGGAAGTCAAAGTGGCTATAGCGAGGTAGGTGTTAAGGCTTGACAGTTTGCAGCGTCGTGACTTGATTGTTACACAGAATAATATTGATCAGCCTCTCAATTCAAAGCTATCGAATCTGACTGCATTCAACATTGATAATCGTGACCGCACCATTGAAAACCTGAGAAAGGAATTGAAGGAGGCGAATAGGCAGCTTAGGAATGCCCGAAAGGTGAGTCATCTGGGACTTTATGTGTAACTGTTTTGGATTGAACTGTAATTAGGAAATCAAAACGCTGAAGGAGCACCTCGTGAAGGCTACTGATGCATAGGCGTAAAGAAGGTAGCTACTTAGTGGGTTGATCACGCTTGGAAAGCTCTGGACAATAGGGTATCAAAGTAGCGTTGCCCACCTATATACGTCTGCGAGGTAAATCCATGTACAATTCTTGCCAGTAAAGGCGAAAGGCGCTGGTTGAGTAAATCCGGGAAGAGCGGCTGCGAAAGGGATGGGGCTGGCGTTTGTCGGTACTCCAAAGGAAAACGCAGGAGTCAAGTTCGTAGCTGACGTAGGTGTTTGCGAAAGCGTAAGTTGGTCAGCTGTCATCCTTGCAATGGAATTGAGAGGCACCAAACCCGGCAGACATTCAGTCCCGCAGCGGTGTGCGCAGCGGCGCTGTTGAAGCTTTCCTCGCAGTGGGATTGTAAGCATGTGTGCAAAACGGAAACATCTGACCGCAGTGACAATGTAGGCGAGCATCAGCTTGAGCCCTGCAGGGGCAAAGAATCTTCCAGGGCAGGCGTGTTGGAGAAAGGCGGCAATACCCAATCCACGGATTATTGCGCGATCGCAAGTTTCTGCGGTACATCCATCGTAAGAACTCCCTAGTAAAGATGTTAGTTAGGATCCCAGGTCAACGAAACACAACTAACCGATAGTCAACGACGAAGTCAGAGAAAACAAATTGATGAGGGTTGAACAAGAACGGATAGGTTCGTGCACCCATCCGCCCTTTTAATCTTGGAGTAGTCGAGTTTAATATTCGGAACCAGCCGTGCCACTACGAACAAATGCCCCGTATCGTTACTCGGGCATTTGACTGGAGACTCGAGAGTACTAAGATACTCCGAGTGAACGGAAGTCACGTTTGTTTAAAGACCAAATATTTGTTGGTAATCGGCCCGGCCGGTCCGATCACCTCTAGATCTCTCATGGCAAGCAATTTCGAGTAACAGTACGGGAATTGCTCTGATGCTCCTCAAATATGCGACCTTTCTGGAGCTTGACACTGGGAACATCTCAAGTCTTGATTTCTCCCAGTCTGGAAAGATTCTGGCTGCTGTCAACACAGACGGCGAAATCAGTCTATGGGACACGAAAACTGGCACACGCTATAATCCCGTCCTCAGTTCAGGCATCAGTGGAGGTTCTTCAACTCTTTGGATTGATCATAATGTTCTTGTTTGTGGCCTATCCGACGGCTCATTAGCAACGTGCAACCTCTTGCCATCATGTAACTCTGCGCTTTTTGTAGGTTCAACTTCGTTAGCTTAGGATGCCTCGTGACAACTCCTACAGCAATTCGAACTATCTAGGGAGCAAGTGACTGAGAGTCCCATTGTTGGCTTGTCATACCACCCGAGCATCGAAATGCTGGCAATCGGAAGTCTGACGAAAGTTCGCCTCTACGTTAAGTGTAGGTATAGGCTGGGACATTACCCTTCGAATTCATAACTCAGTACATGTTTATACTAGGTGAACCTGGTAGCAACTGGAAATACCATCACCGCCTTCCCGAACTATCCACTTCTGGTAAAGGCCGGACCTTCCCTATCGAAATCGTTGCAGTGGCTTGGTTACCACAATCTAAAAGGGAGCTGCTGACCAGTTATAAATACCACGGTATAAGGTAGGCGTAAAGTGATTTCTTTGCAATCTGCTTGACGCACTTTTGATTCAGCATCTGGGATATTGCCACTCATGAAAATCTAAAGACAATTAATTACTGGGACATCATGTACGTTGCCAACAGCTCTTTCGTGAGATTTAAAGTGAATTTTGATATTAGATGTACTGGGATATCGTGTTCTACCCTTAATATCTTTGTAGGCATAAATGAACAACGGAAGGTCGTTTTATATAATCTTGAACAAGGGATGCGGTGGGCTTTGCCAGAGCTGAATGGGGTTGTTTCTGTCAGCCCCATTCATAGAGACACTGGGTTTGTTGTTGGTGGCCAAGAAGTCGCACAGCTGGTTGATATCCCGCGCTCTCTGATCACTCAAGTACTACAAGGTTTGAAAACTAGTCCTGATTTGAAGATTGGCTGGCTCATTTTGTGTTTCAGATTCTCGCACCTTACATCCAATTCATGCTATTTGCGTAAGTCTGGATTTGAATTGATGATATGTTTTCAACCGGGAACAGGCACACCAAGACGAGACGGAGGAGAATTTCATGATTGCAACGGCGACTGGTACCATCTGTACAATATGGAAGACAGTACCAGTTGGTAATGAGTTCCTTGTCAATCCTGCCCAAATATGGTGGCTAATGATGGGTTCTCCGACAGTATGAGATCATTTTCCAGTCGTGTTGGCAAGTTTTAATTGACTGAGTGGGAGCCGCCGAGTCAAACATCCTCGCCTGTGCCGACTAGGTATTGATATTGAAGCTATTGCCCACGCCTTCGTATCTTTCTCTTTTCTTCTATGCTTATGCATTAGCAGCCTTCGAGAGGCGCTCCTTCGATCCGATCAGTAACTTACTCAATTATTTATCGTTAACCACAACAAAAAATCTGTAAAGTATGGTTTGCCGTAACTAGAACCATTACCTGAGCGGAAGAATGTATCTGAAACAAAGCCGGGCTGGTAAGAACAAAAAACGCCTAAAGAGGTTGCCGCGTGGGCATGTACTGCAGAAAAGGGGGACACGAACTGCCATACTGTCGAATCCCGCGCCTGCATTCGTCGAATCGTCACTACGTCGAATCGTCACTACGTCATTGTGGATGGCTATCCTTGTAAAAGTCACCTTCTCTTTTAGATGTCGTATGCAGCAACATTGTTACGTCCTCTGAGAAATAGGTACGAAACACCATGGCGACGACAAATACAGCGATAGAACAATGGAAGCTGAAAGCCTATTACCTAAAGGCCTGGATCCTGGTTTGGTTACCGTTCCCATGCTTGAGAAACTGAAAAATGGAACACTCAACGTAACTTACCATTCCAATTTCCATGAATGAAATGATTAATATTAAATTTGGTCCCGGGAAGTTGGCAATACAAGTAGGGTGAGAGGTCACGTGGGTGATGAGGTTGAAATTCAAGAGTCTCTGGCCATTCTGACTCTGTTGCGACATGCGAAAATCTGCGCGCCTGAATCGATTTCATAATTCTGAACAGAAGTCGGGCACTGGTACTGCTAAGACACCCAGGATCTTACAGGACAAGTCCGGAGAGGGCCCGTCTACGGTACCAAGCGTCGCCAAAGATTTCCCCCCGCCTCTCTGGCAGAGCAGTTATCCTGAGTTATCAAACGATGATATCAAGTTTCCCATCCCCCAAGTTCAGAGTGAATCTTTTGCCCCATTTCCCCATGACCCTGTCTTTCACAGTACTGGTAGTGGTCCAAACCGGCGTCTCAACTTAACTTCCAAATTCAACAAGTATATTGCCGCCATTCCTGATTTACTGTATGAAACATCAATCGATTTTAGTTCTGAATTTGGCTGATTCCCTCCCAGTACATCCAATGCAGCAGTTGGGCTCCTTGTCCTGTATGTCATGCTCATGCTCTTCCTGACCCTCTGGAAAGACGTGGAGTGGGAACATGCTCGAGAATCGTATAGTGGGTATTATTTTCACATAAGATGAGTGTCGGGTTGAAGAAAAAATTTAGTAGCGGCACAAGATGTGGCAGAATGTACAAAGGAATTTCAGGCCAACAAGTGCACCTCTGCAATTCCCTTCCTTAAAGACGAGTGCCGATTTTGGGAGCTTTGTATGAATTCTGATCCAAAGCAAGTCAGAACAACGAGGATAATAGCTCGTTTACTGGCAGAGCTTCTAGCTGAATTCTTTGAGGGTTTCTTTGGTCGACTCAGCCCTAAAGCATGTGTCAGTCAGACTAGTATAAGCTCATGAGAAATTCTCTAACCTACCGCCCTTTAGATCCCTCTTCTGATTCTCTTCGCTCTACGAAACATTGGTTAGCAGTATTACATAAAGGACACGGAATCCAAATGCGGTTGGAGCGTACATGCGCTTGTCTATCAAATGTAGAATTTTGCGAGCTCACCATATGTAACTCTTCGGTTATCTGGATATTGAAATTTTGGGCAATTGAGTGAATAGGAAATCAACGCCCACCAATTCAAGAGCCATCTGAACACTACCCATGCACTGCACTTTCGGATTAATACTAGTCTCCGTTCCTTTTTGAGTCTAACCGATGTTTATAATCCAGAAATAATGAAGCATACAGGCAGGTAGAATGGAAAACAGTAGAAATTAATGTCTATCAAGAAAGAGGTGCCTTGCGGCTGACTCCAATCTCAGACGAGCCTTGCGGATGTCCAGAGATGAACGGGCTTGGTTGTCCCAGGCAGTTCGAGTGTGTGGACCTCTGGTGATCGATGCCTTCCCATCTTCAAAGGTCTGATCTAGCAGATGAAATAACGACTCCGTGTGGGAGGACCATCGACCAGGCCATTGATTCGATTTTTCGTACATGTGCGGGGGCATATACCAAGACTTTATCGACATTTTATCTCCTTGCCCTTGTTAGGCAATATGAATATCGTGTTTCGAGTTGTAGAATGAAAATGCAACTAACCTATAAGGCAGTGGTAGGTACCACAAAGAGCTTCTTGTTCATCCATCGATAACTTGTCATCAAAGTATTCCATGCCTGTCGAAGGATCTCGGGCGACCAGCAACTCGTCAGGATTTGATGACCAACCAGAAGGACCATTGTAAACGGCTTCCCATCGAACTGAGCGCAACGCAAGCCGCCACATGAAGTGACCGTGCATCAAAGCAGCTCTTCCTCGGGGATGGCTGAGGATGCTATGACAACGCTGACGGTATGCAAGATAATCGCGACTTCCAAAGTTGTATTCATGAGGACGGCGAAATGGAGCAACAGATGGGCGTTGAGCATGAGGGGTCCGAGAGAAGCTGGTTGAAGAAGGTTGAAGAGTGTGGAAAGGAATTCCGTTTGTGAGAAGAAATTCAACAATATCACATTCATTGAAGGCCGGGTCGAGCCTGCACACCGCCAAAGCATTAAGGGCACTCTTCACTGCAAGTTTCCAAGGTGCAACAGACTTTTTACCCAGATCGAGCATATATATGGTGGCATCTTTGGTTTGCAAGAGACGAATTTGCCTAAACCTGGGAGACATAGACACAGGGGATGGGTTATCGGGGGATAAATCCCACTCATCAGCTAACAGAGTCTTGCTCTGTGCAAGGCGTAGGAAAAAGTCGATGGCCGCTGCGACAGACTGGTCTGCGAAGACTTCATCGACAGTTTTGACCTCGTCCCAGATGAAACCGAAGCAACGACAAAAAGCCTTGCGGCGTTTTTCGTCCGTCAAGACGGGGACTTCGGGAACAGGGACCCGAGGGGTATAGCCAAAATAGAGACTCGCCAGTGTGAGGATTTCGTCTTGCAGTCGGAGAAGTCGGATATTCGACAACGGTTGCTGTTCGTCATCTAGGTTTGGCAATAGGAAATCCTCCACTGGGGCGTCGTCGATAGGGAGATCTGAAGTGGGAGGTGGAATGGCCTCTTCAGCAGGACGAGCATCGCCTTCAAATATTGGGAAGGACGGGAGTCCATCGTCTTCGTCTTCGTCAGAAAAATCACCCCATAGCTCACAGCAATGCCATTCATTCAAAACAGGATCGTAACGGCTCTGTTCTTCGCTGTAGTACTCGAGAATTTCTTGACGACGTATCTTCGGCATTTCTTCATATGTATATTCTCCTGAGCCACTTTGGGTCCATTCAAAAACCCTAGCGTTTTTCGTAGGAGGTTGGGCTTTCCTTGAAAGTCTAGTTGTACGTTGGTTTGGTGTCTCGCGTTCCACAAGTCTTGCGATACGTGCTTCTCGAGCTCTAAAGAACTCATTCATATAATTCGTAAGAATTGGAAGGGTTTGAATTTGATCTGGGGTTGGCGCACGCGAAGTCTGGTAAGACGTTGGAGGGCTTCCACTTCCACCACAATCCAAAGAGAGGGACTGGTTCGTATTGGTTGGTGAAGGTACCGGTGATGGCGTTTTGGTTCTGAAAGTCGTTGCATCTTGCAGTTGATACTCCAGAGGTGCAAAACGTTGGTTCTTAACTTGAGAGGCTTGCACTCCACTCCACTCATACCATACAGGTACCCCGTACTCCATAAACCATTCTACCGATGGTGCTGACTCATACATGTCCACCGAGTCCAGCTTTATAAAGGTGCCAGCCCTTGACGTGTCAGGGGAGAAATTGACGATGGGTGTGTCCAATAGCATGTCCAGCCAAACGCAATCCATATTGAGATCTCCTCCATAACGGAGTATTAGTTCGGGCCAAGGCGGCTCTGCAAGGCAGGGGCTGTTTTGCAGATGAGCACGTGTACACTTAGCCACTGCGATACAGTAAGAAAGAAGGGCCATCCAAACTCCAAACCACGGTTTAGACTTTTCCAAGCAAAGGGACAAAAGTCCTCGCGACTGGTGGAAGCGAAGGTAGCCAAAGAAGTAAGGCCTAGAGGTAAGGAGAGCCGAGGTAGGGTAATGATGATTTATTGCTTGATATGCACGATTTAGTTGATTGTCCAACCGAAGCCAATCTTCCTTCACTGAAGAGGATAGGTGGAGGCCATTCTCCTCGTCAAAAACGAATCGAGAGCTCGAATAACGAAGAACGTTGATCAAAGGGGATGAAGAAGAAAGGACCGTCTTATCGTAGAAGCTGATCCAACCGAAGCAGGTATGATACCATTGAGGTTGTTCATACACGGAGGCATCAAGACTCCAAAAGTTAGGCTTCGTTGTGCCTGGCTTGAAGCCTGGAGTGAATGGGTTTGCACCAGGGGGCAGAGGGGATGGAATGTCGACTGTTCTCTGGGAGTTGGGTGAATAGATTATCCTGCCATTGCGAATTTGCACACGTCCTCGAGATTTGTCAAGAACAAGAGGGACTCTATAGGTACAAGTTCGACATGGGTACTCAGACTCGAACGATAAACCAAATGACTTACATTGTCGGCCGCAACGTAAGAAGCGAATGGGGCTTAGGGAGAACAGAGTGTGTTTGCAAATCCGCCACCCTGTACACAGTGGTAGAAGACATTGTGGAAGGGAGGATTGCTATTCGTTCATCAGAAATGTAAATTTGACGTGGCAGTTGGATGCCAAACTAAAATCCCGTACAGATACTGGGATTATAGAGATAGAGATGAGGTCGGAGGTTGGTCTCCAAATAAAATTGACTGAACGGGCCGGAATTCCGTCAAGTTGCGAACCAACTTGGCCGCGATCGTTTGCTCTTGCTCCTTGCCATAAAGATCTCTGTGCTTCTTCTGGCCAGAATTTGATGTGCTATACGGAGGATAATGGTTCCTCCTTCTGGTTCATGACCGAAAGCTCCAGCGCTCCGAAGGCGTCTGAATATTTCCACCAGTTTGGCCAAGAATTGGACCTCAACCACGCCGCCGTCACCTTACCGCACCTTCGATTCGTACCGAGCGAATCATGCATGGGTGCACACTCTGCGGTTAATCAATTGCGATTATTGCAGAAGTCCGAGAGACTGAAGATTACCCAGAGCCAGATATACGGAGAATAATAAATTTACAATCAGCATTTTGAAGATGTACAATGGAAAGAAAAAACCCGTCGCAGCATCCATTTGCGGATGCCAGATGAGAAATAAATGCCATGAGGTTCTAAAGTTATGTAATGCATATTTGCCTACGTATGTGGAAGAGGAAGTACATGTAAACACTCTTGAGTTATTTCTTCAACCATCATAGGTGTTTGGCAAAAATGAACAAAAATGTTATCAAAGGGAATCACCTTGCACACTGTGGAAAGACAATTATAGTATAAGCGCCCGCCAGAATGTGGGAATCGACGATACAAGTCTCGGAGGGAGTCTGTGGGAGAGAGAGGTTCAAATATTTGGATTTTAACAAATTTCTCGGTAATGGGTGATCCTGCTATTGGTTGTCGTGTGTGAGAGAAGATTGACTGGATTACAGCTGCGACTGGTTCTGTACCTAACAGATGGACCATGACGTAGCTGTTCTTCGATGGGGATGCCTCGAAATACCGGCCTAGCAAATGAACTCTTTTCAGCGGCTTCATTTTTTTGGGTAGAATGGAACAGAGTTCGCGGTCGCGACCTTCGAGACATTCTGACAAGAGCTGGTAGTCTTGTGTGTTCATTAACACCTCTCGAGTTACAGTCTGAAGTTCATCTGGGGAACGACGAGGAAGGATGACTTCGGGGATGTTGGCTTCGAACCGTGACTCCATCACTTTGATGATTGAGTGGGTTTCAGGTGGGAGGTGTGCTTGATTGAAGAGTGCACGCAAATTTTGGGAACGACAAAATTTCAGGAACTTCGTTGTCTCTAATTGACCTAATTACCAAAACACGAACTGTATCAGTTTAGAACAGGGTTGCGAATTGATCCACCAACCAAATTTGTGATTATCGGGTAATTTCTGAAGCTGGCCATTGTATCGCTCAAATGGGTAGCATCTCCACGAGTGAGTTGGTCCAAATCTCCGCAGATGAGTAGAAAAATGCAAAGAGAGATGATGGTAAGGAGTGAGTGTCATATGCGGGTAGAGTTCCAGCAGTCCTTTTAGATAGAAGTTCATATACCTGTCAAAAAGGGCAATATCCAACTCTGTTATGCTGCGTTTCGTGGCAATCTTGACTGCAGCAACAAGATCCATGTAGTTTTTCAGCATTCGGTTGAACATATTCGTCTCTGGTTTGGAACCCCAAAGGCGGGTTAAAGTGATAGGGAGGTTGACTGTACAAAATATTTTCCATTCGTCGGCTTTGAATTTGCCTCCCTTGCTTTCCCCAGGTCGTCTGGGAGGCGGTGTTACCCAAGTCGGAAGACTCAATCGCTCCATGTCCTCCCGGATGGCTTTGAGGGTTTCTTTCCCCAGCACCTTCGTTCCCTTTCGCGATTTACAGTTCTCGCCATCATATAATTCGTTGTCTGATGTATCACCTGCTCCACGTCTGGCTGTTTCTTCCTCTCGCTAAATAGCACAAAACCATGAGCGCGAGTCCTAAGTCTAGACCATGTTGCACACTCACCAATCGAAGTATCAAGTCCGTCAAGACTGGCTTGGTGCTCCTCTCATAATCTTGGGCAATCCCTTTGAATTTATTGACACACAAGGCGACTAATGTAGCCTTTTTTAAAGCCTTGATCGCGGCGTCACTTTTCGCCTGGTATGCCTTCAAAAAAAACTCCTCTTCAGTAGGCGGACCAAAAGCAGGACCATCGCTGAGGCTTGTTACTTCAGGTTCAGTGAAAGGAGCATGATGAACCACCGTCCCATCACAGCGAAACCAACCCATTTCTACTCTCTGCAACATTAATTAGAAATTGTCCTGCCTTTGTTTAGAACACACACATATATTTCCAAAGATTTAAGCAAGCTTGCTTTCGTGCCTGTAAGTGGAAGCTCGAGCTGATGACACAAATATCTAAGGACAAGCTCTTGCAGGCCTTGAAGCTGACAGGTGCTACCGAAACGGAGTATTCGCTCTCCTTCAGCAGCGTCACTTTCCTCCAGGTTGTCAAAGTTAGGTCCAACAAGCCCATTCCCATCCTTGAATTCGACGCTCATTCCCCATATATCTCGGATATGTCGGTTGAACATACGAAGATAGAAGCCATGCATGGAGTCGATCACGATGTGTTTTGTCGGATCCCAGTAAGGGAGTCGGAGCAATTCTGACCAGCGAATCCCATGTTTCTTAAAGAGCTTGGTCTGGTCTGAAAGCTTTTGAGCACCTCTCCATTGATCGGCTTGCTTCAGGTGCTCCTCCTTGGTGCGTTTTTCCCACTTCGAAGAGTCGAGTTCATGTATCTCTGCTCTTGCAAGCTTGCACTCGGAACAAAACAACCGAAACGAATGGGCTCCCAGTCCTGACACTCGACGAGCAGCCGGTAGATCACAAATCAGAGGAATAAGTGCTGCTCGAATGAGACGCCCATAATGATGTTTCGGCGTCCTCGAAAGGTATACACCACCTTGCCAAAGAACAAGGAGACCATCAATGAGAGGACGAAGTACGTGGTTTATTTCAGAGGTGGATGGTTCGTCTGGGCCAGGGATGATACCAACGAGATACACGTTCTCCATGTTGTAGCGAATGTCCGGTGGAAGATTGAAACAAACCATGTACATCCCCCCTATGCTGAGGACTTTGCCACTATTTGAGGCACCGTGGGCATTAAATCCATCCACGTTAAGGCCAAACACAAGTCGACCCTCGTTTCCAGACGGGCGCAAAAAGGGTTCGCCGTCGGGGCCATCAAAGTTCCGCAAAACTGATCCATCCCAGATGTCCTGCAT
>Ga0307507_10007098_pt1 | contig 16576 bp, 9 predicted proteins | sample 7_EM_MG_FD_207223 | JGI IMG/M metagenome (GOLD analysis project Ga0307507, IMG submission 207223) | Populus trichocarpa ectomycorrhiza microbial communities from riparian zone in the Pacific Northwest, United States - 7_EM | ecosystem: Host-associated > Plants > Roots > Unclassified | place...
TGATATTTACATCATAGTTGTCACAATTATTCCTAACTTTGCTCTCTTCAGCTACTTCACCACCGATCGCTTCCACTACCAGCTGGACCCGCACTTAGTGCCAGTGCTTGAATACAGTTTAAGGGATGAGAGACTGCATCAGCTTTGCATTATTCTTCCTGATCGGGAAATGTGGACGCATATCACTACTGAATGAGGAACTGATCGACCTCAGCGCTAACCGAAGCGTTGATCCGGAGGGCTAGGGTCCTCCTACATCCGAACCTGTAGGCAAAGCAACCGCCCCACCAAGCCAATTCACGATATCGGTATCCCTCCCCCACCTGCCTTACCCGATAACGTGAGCTGAAGAGCACCTAAACCCTGAACATCATCACATTTATCCCCGCCATAGACTCTTCAATTATACACTCCTATCACAGCTCCTACCCTACCTAAACGAATCAACACATCACAAGGCGATGAAGGAGCCGATGAAAAGGGTTTCAAACTCAACTTTCATTGAATGTTCAGGAGGCACTTTCTTGAAGTTTCTTCTAATGTTCCCAACAACCAGGTGGCCAGCGTCAGGTATCGGCCCCGGGATCGCCGTTCCGCCAAGCTACGGACTCGGATAAAATACTCCAAGATGAGTACCTCGAACGCCCCCGCTTCCTTGGCTAGTATCAACGGTAGGAAATCGATTTATGAAAGGAAATTAGAGCGTTCGTCGTTAGTCTGATACTGGTATGATACTCTACTCCACCCCCGCGGGATAAATCAACTAATTAAAGCACATACCTATTAGTACTCTTACGATTCACAACTAGCGGCCTAACTCCTTTCCTCGCTTGAAAGGAGATAAAAACTTTACTTCTATCATACTATCCTAGCACTTCTAGCTACACGACCTCGTACCCTCCGCGGGCTAGAACCGCTGCGCCCGGTACACTGGCGGCATACCCGAATACTAGGACTGCTAGTGGACTATACTAGTTCCTTACCATCACTCAGCCGATACCTAGCTCTTTGCGATTTAAGACTAATAAATATAATCTTACTCTTAGTAACCAAATTTACAGTTCCAGGCTAGCCCGTTATCTTTTCTTACCGCGAATACTCGAGAACCAACGGCACAATATCTTTCCCTCATCTACAACATGGTACACCAACCCTAAATTAACATCCGCTTAACGGCAGCACCTCACCTTCGAGCATTCCCCCCCCCCCCAAATCTTTCAGAAACCCCCGGCCGACTGCACTACGGCACCGAAAATAGCTCAACAGCCACCACTTCCCCCCTCATCCCCGCCGCGTACCAAAATTTCACAAAACCCCCAAAACCCACTCTGTCCACTCCCCTCCTCCACCCAGTTAGCTCCACCATTAATCTAAAGCTGACCTTATGACACACCCATTACCCCAAGTACCCTCCCCTCAAGCAAAGCATAAAATACCTCCGGGCTCTAGACTTAGGGGCCCATTTCGAGTTTCGTGCAAACACCCTACCACCACTAACTTGCCGTAGTGCCTCCCAAGCTACTGGGAGGTTGGAAAGGCTTGATTGAACAGTGCACTGACGGAGATAGCACGATCTGGTGCAGGTGTGTTGACGGGAGATGTCGAGTTCCATGCGCTTGTCTATTGGAGGTTACTGGCTAATGACTACCTAAGTAGCGAAAACTCTGCTATGATAGTACATGTAGAGCCATATACATCTGCTCATGCCTTATACATCCGTCCGTGCCCCAGTCCGCTCACTGGTCCACAATTCAGTGCCCCTCCATACTATTGTGCTTCCTATTACTTGCACCCTGGATGTTCTGTTGCTGGGGTTATTGCGCGGGTGTACACCACAGCCTTAGCTCCGGGATTACTAATTGATTAAACTTGAGGCAGGAAATTACAGTAGGCTAGTGTCAGTTAAGATAGATCCGAATCCCGATGAAATCCAACTTGGGAAAAAACAAATTCATCTTGGATTGTACAGTACGAGTCATTAGATACTTCTAAGCCTATGGAAAGGAGAAATTATGCTCTTATTGGAGTAACCTTAAGTGATTGAGATAAATTAGGTCTAGAAACATGCAATGTTGCAAATCGAAATAATAATTGGAGAGATGGTTTCACAGAGTGAAGTGAGGCAATTCGGGGTGGTGAGAGTGATTTTACGTAGTGGTATCGTGGAAAGAGGGTTTTGAGTGAGACTTTCAGAACAAGCTAAATGATTTTAGAAAGAGCCATAACGTAACGAAAAGGAAGGTCAGGCGAGTTCAAGGTTGAGTTCTGACTTCTGTAAATAGCATTCCCATGCTAGCTCTCATATATCCGCCTGTCATTTTTGATCTCGACATGAAATCCACAGTACAAATGACCATTTCTAAAATACTAATCTTACCAAGCCAGCAAATACTAGCATAACATACTCAAGCGCAGAGATTTCCAACACGAACGGCGAGTTTATACCAGTGTTCCGAACCGTCCAGTTCGTCCGTCTTGGAGGTAGGACCGCCCTTCCTCCACTCCAGAACGTCTAGGGCAGATTTAGCTAGGGCCCTAAGACCGTTTCAATTTCCATCTTTTCGGTCAGTATTCTCAGACACTTCAAGTTCAAGATTCTGTGTCCTTCACTATTTAAAATCTTACGAATCACGTATTACATAAGTAATCAATAAGCAAGCGAGCATACAATTTTAACAAACAACGATTTATAAACGCGTTTGAAAGAGAAATTGACTATCGGAGAAGTATGAATTAGCTCGGCCTTGTCTTAAAATTCGGAGGGCTTGATGATCTATTTAACCTTCTTCTCTTTCTTGCAGGAATATTGTTTACTTCTTTTATTACATAACATCATAATCTATCACTCATATTTCATCGGCGGCCCCTATGGTCTTCTGCAGTCCCCCCTCACTTTTTTGTTCTCTGTCCTTGGCCATCATCCCTAATACCTGCCATCTGTGGCTACCCATACAGTCCTCTCCTACGCCCTACAGTCCTTTCCAACACCCCATAGCCTTCTGATACAGCCTCCGGTTCCTCCGACAGCCCCCACCTCCATGCGATCTCCCCTATCATCTTTCTGAGTAGTGGCGGTCTAGTCCATCTAACTATACTAATACAAGAATAGCGTGTTGGTCCCAGTGGTGATAACTCAGGACGACAGCCTTCTAGGCAATTTACCCTCCACTAACCGAGGACCTTACTATAAACTGTTAGCCGGGGCGGTATAAAAATTCCTTAGATGCCCGGGAGAAGGAGGCTAACCGATTAGGCACAGGAGGAAAATGAAATGTAGGAGTGTCTTCCTCAACATTAGCTCCAATGACAACAGATATCGTTATCTAGCAGGACAGTTTATAGTGCCAAATATTGTTTTCAGAGAGTAGAGCTTCCCGGTGTAGTTTACAGTAAAGCATCCGCCGCGCACAATACTGTAACCTGGAATATTGCTCAATCAAGAAGGAATAAATTAGTGCATAATTACCAAAAGTATGAATGCGAGGTTTTCAGTTCCTTCCGTCACCTATTTCCTCCCATGGAATCCCCAGTTACATGAAGCATACTATAGAAACGGGTCTATGGAAGGGATAGTATGGAAAGAGTAGTGGATAGCCCATAGATCAACTGAAAGTGTAAATGGGTGAGACATATCTCGGTTATCATCGAGTGAGGTGTGATGAATAAGGTGGGATGAGCTGAAAGATACTCTTAAAGAGTGAAATACACAACTCGGGGAGTTGGTGCTTGCCCATCCACCGCATTAAGTCCTAAAGTGCCGCTTAACAAGGTTCTTATGGATGGGAGACCGCATTGAGATGTCTAGTTCCTGCCTAGCCGCTAACGGATGTCACACCTCTTCTACTTTTAACAGCTGTTCTGAGAAATCCACATCATTGCTTCCATTCTGAGTTTCATTTTGTTTCCTTTCTACTCTCTTATGCGGCTTAATGTTGTGCTATATAAATCATCCAGGTCCATTCCGGTAGCCATCTTATGAAGCACTTATCTCTTATAATAACATTATAATATTGTCACCTCTTCTAGAACGGCACCCATAGTCAGAGAAACAAGAAATCTAGAGGCAATTGCTATCTAATAACCTCCTATTAGCTATCTACAGACATTACATACGGCCCCGAAGTCATGCCCGGAATAACTCTAAGAATACCGGGCTCCAGTTCCACATCGATTGCATCCAATTCAGAGTCACTTTTCAATCTCATAGTAATATATTACCGAATATCCTCCTGGGTGGACTTTATGAGCATTAAATCTGAGTCGGGGCATCCGGGGAAATATTTCTCTACTTTCGCTCGAATGTATGGCCTCCCGGTAACGAATAGCCGGGTGTTTGGGCACTTCCCCACAATGTGGGGTAAAGAGTCCCACAGCTCGGGTTGATATTTTGTGGGAAAACTCCTCTAGAGAGTCAATATAGATAAATCTACATTATAGATATGAGAGATTTGACAAATATTTTACGGATTTCAGGGGGGCTGGAGTATCTGACCGTCACCTACCGGTACTCTCCTTGCTCGCTCTAAGGCCTCTTTTATCGCCTCCGGAATCGGCTCTACCCCCACGACAAGTTCCTTCATGACAACCGCCAACACACTAGTCTTGGACAGCTCTATGACCATGGAAGTCACAGTGCACACAAGCGACGGCCATATTGTCCTCATCAATCGAATTGAAGAGCTTATCTGTTACAAGGGAGCTAGTGTTCACAGGCTTACGTCCTGTTTGGATGGCAGAATATTTGAGAGATTCCTGGCGGTTGCAACGGAAAACTAGGGTTTCTTGGCAATCTCTGAGAATCACAATATTTGTGGTGTTTGGATGTCAATTTTTCAGAGATTGTAATCCCTGTTGCATCCCTGCAATCTCACAGATTTGATTTTCGCCTCTGGAGGTAAATCTTCCAGAGATTGCATCAGGGCAACTGCAACCTCACACTCTTCATCAGCATTTAAGTTTTCGGTTGCATGCAACACATAGCACTTTAAGCCTTCTCTTTACAAAGTTTCTGCTAGCGGTATTGTTTTATGATATTAGGCGCCACTAAAAAAAAAAGAAAAAAATCTATGAGATTTTAATCTCTCGTTTACTGTTGCGCAATCCATGGATTGCCAATCTCACGAATCTCAATCTCTTGACACCCAAACGCGCCCTTACTTTTTTTCTTGGCATGGTAGTACCAACTCCCCTCCCACAACTTGAGCCCCTCATCGCCTGCCAGTACCAGCACTGTACCATTCTGAATTATTTTCTCGGCAAGTCAAGGAAAACATGCGCAGAACCGAAAGAGAACCACGTACCCTATCCTCTTCTTACAAGTAACCTAATGTTTTCACATTGCTTGTTACTACTCTTGCCTGGACGCGGATTGTGGAGTCTGAATATCTCAACAGATTAAGAACAATGCCACGACCATAACAGACACCTGTAGTTCAGAACTCTCCCGAGATGGGCTTCCCTAGCCCACTGCAATTCAAGGTGCCTCTAGCCAGGGGATTCGGTCTATCTACTTCGCACCGTTATCCAACTCCATTTCGCCAACCCTCAACTCTCCTTCATAAATCAAATCCACATCTCAAATTTCACCCTCGCCCAGCACACTCAAGCCTACGAGCAAGATCAGCCTTCAGACAAGACATTGGGGTAGGCAAGTTGACTGGGCTTCGGTCGCAGATACGACAACCCTCTGGCGGCACTCAATCCCATAGCCTACCGGCCAAGGAAATAGCCCATCCAGGTACAACACCTCCCTCTCATCATTCCCACTCCTAGTGCCGCTTGACCGCTTCAGGTGTTACTGTGGTTGTCCAAAAGAACAACAATTTTTAAATGAAAATAAAAATAAATATTAGAATGAGCATAACAGCATGGAATCGGGACCTTTAGTTCGATGACCTGCTCACTCGGAGTCACTCCCAAAACATTAATTTCCACCCCCCCCCTCTGACGACACTAACCCCCATCAAAATCTATCACAATAATATTCACGGTGTACTATAAAGCCCATAGAAAACATGAAAAACCTTTTACTGGTTCCTGAAAACCATGATGTGGCGGAGAAAGTGTTGGTATGGCAGCTTGTAAGAACTGAAACCACGACAATGCTCTAGTATTAAACTTTAGATTAAATTTTTGGGTAAGCGAAACCCCCACAAGGAAAAATAATTCAGCTCACCTACGGCTATCAGAAAGGAACTTCAAATATATTTTATCATCACAGACATTCTTAGCCCTGCAAACAAAAGAGGGAAAAAAGCGAGTACTGAATATCTAGAAACAGACGGCTCCTCAGGCCATCCAGGCACTCCCCCTATCCAGTGTCCGCAAGCGGCCAGTCCAGCCGGGCTGGACCAGGGTTCCGAATAGTCCGACCGGTCAATTCTCGGAGGCACGACTAGACGGCCAGTCTAAGTTGATGTCCGTGACTAGACCTGGCCAATAAATGTTGTCCAGGACTGGTCGGGATTGGTCCCAGACCAGTCTCCCTATTCTCCCCCGGCCCGGATGGAAGGCAGTGAATGTGTATTAATAAGCAAGTTTCACTACATGTAGCATCACTCGATTATTGAACTAAAAGAGTTTATAATACACCTTACAGCAAGCCAAAACACACGGTTATATGAAATAGTCCTTGAGTTGGGTGCCCAAACTGGTTTTCTGAATACCACTCTATGAGTTTGTTTCATGTCACCATGTGTTTCGGGTCGCCTTGAGGTATGTTACTCCCGAACCGATTTCCACCCCCTAATGTAAGCGAGCCAACATGTGCATTCCAACTTGTCTAAGATTCAAAAGTTTAATCCATAGGAACAATAAGTTCATTTAAAAAGACTAAACGCGAATTAAATAGTAGAAGAAGTCACCAAGTATAAGTTGAAACCAGTGAGTATTTAAATCTAGCATGGACGTTTGTGAAAGATCTAGGAAGGCGTAAAAAAGCGTAGAATTTTGGCGATTTGGCGGTTGCCTTTAAGCGGATAAGCCACAACCCTATGCACATTCTATCACTCGGTTTTCATGCAGTCCGCCCAGTCTGACTGAGCCCGGTCCAGTTAGTTTCAACAATCATGACCGTCCGGCCAGTCTAATTTCCACCATCAGACTAGACTCGACTTTTCTTGGTCTAGCTAGTCCAAGCCAGTCCTCGGCTGACCATTCGGAACCCTGGGCTGGACTGTGGGTCATAGTCTGGCTTTAAGGGCCTATCTGACCTGACCTGGCCAGACTGCAGATATCTGCAGGTTTTCGAACAATAAGGCGTGATTACGATAGGATTCGACGATTTTTTGTTTGAGCACTGTACGTATTTGCTGTGAGAAACTAACAACATTTTAAATGGCGAAACAGCAACACAGCTGCTGCCGCAAAACGAAGCGAAATGCTGAGGATGAAACACTCTGATCGCCAACGCACAACTCAGGAGTGGGGAAGTTCTCTCCTACTCACCTTGCTCACACATAGTGATGGACACGATCAGATCATGATCGAGTTTTGCTCGACTATAGTCTACTCGATCAGTCTCGATCATAGGGGTTTCTCGATCAGACTATGATCGAGCAGAACATCCATTATCTGCTCGATTTGCTCGATCATGGGTACTGCTCGATCATGCTCGACTATCATCGAGTATACTCGAGCATTCTAAGTCATGCCCGGCCACTCTACTAATTGTAGTGCTTAGGTGATGCGATAAACTTATATAAAGAGAGTCTACCCGCGCACTAGATACTAATCTTTCAGCAAGACTTTAAGCTGCTGTTAGCTCTTCAACAAACTGCCATCCTATCTACTGACTTCATCATAGTGTCACCACTCTTATTGTTTAGGGTTTATGGCAGCTAGTGAATACCGCCAACTACTCTGGATCAGCCACCAATTACCGCAACACACTAGGTGGACCATGGGGTGGAGATCTTTTGTTCTTGTTATATCACGGGTGTGAATACTCATAACCCCAATTGAATTAATATTTCATTCCTGATAGACACGAAATGTATCATACTCGAGCATAGTGGATGATCGACTGTACTCGACCATGCTCGAGCAGTGGTCATGATCGATCACTCGATCAGGATCTACCTATTTGATCGATCATTCGCTCATGGGTTCTTCTCGATCAGATCATAGTCGAGCATACCCCCCATTATATGCTCGATCATGATCGTGTCCATCACTACTCACACAAGCCTAATTCTTTCTATTTTGATTCCTTTTTCAAACCTAATTTTCGTTTTGACTCTTATCTCGCTAATGTCGCTACTTCCCTTTGTGTTTTCATTTTCATTTTCATTTTCATTTTTTTATTTTCATTCGAAGGATAATGATGTTTATTAAGATGGGACATTCTTGAAGTTCCCTTCTCATAATGAGAGTGGGGTGGTGTTGCCGTTTCTTGTGGTGGTTTCCCATTTCGAGAATCTAAAGTCTAATGTTTGAGCGTTGTGGCGGTTTTAGTCCATAGGCCGCCGTAGTGGGAGATATACAAGTATAATAACCGTCCAAAGTACGCCTTTACTTATAATGCCAAAGAGTTTTTGAAAACGCCTCCTACCCACCAAAACCCGGCTTCCTTGAGCAGATCTGGGTAGTATGCAAAGGCAGTTCCTTAAAAAACGTCCCAATATTACAAGTATATGAGCCCTATACCGGATCCTAAGCCACCCCACACTTGTTGGTACGATTGTAAATAATAAAGTCAAATAAACCCAATTCTGATTGTTTTTATCCATGCTTTCAACCAGTTGAGCATGAAGATGTTTTCTCGCCGAGGTCAAGGTTCATATCGTTTTTACGAGGCGAGAGTTTCGGTTGCCATGATGATAAGGTTTATTTTTCACCATATTTAGCATAAAAGCTAGCGTTGGAAAAAAACTTCTAGGGTATGATAATATTATATTTGTAACAATACCTCAATAGATTAGCGGGAAACAGGAACTGATGACACACGGGTAATATATATAGGTCGACAAGACACAAAGATCTTGAATGGAGTGAATGAATACTCTTCCATCCTCTGAAAATGAATTAGGAAAAATATAGAAAGAAAAAGCGTTACTTATACTAGTACTGCACATGTTAAATAGTCAACAGCCATGTCTAACATTTAAATTATACAATGTATCTCCAGCCACTGACCTCCGGTCCAAGGTGACAATAACCAGGAAAGAGAGAAAGAAGGAAAGAAATAAGGGAAGAAACAATAATACCAGCTTCAATCCTATATGCAGATAGGGGTAAACACACCAGAGTCTTTTGACTCAAAAAACTTACACAGGCGTTTTTCAACTCGTAGGCTGAATGCCTCTATTAAAGACCGGAAACCGACTTTTGTGGAGCGCAAGTAGACATTATTTCCCATTGGAGAGTAGGAACAGGCAGGGATAGGTTGCGGAAGTAGGCGTGAGTTGATATGGCGATCAAATAACAAAGTCTAATACGGTTACTAAAGGGGACTGGAGCCGTTATCAATGGTGTTGGGATGATGGGCGGTGCTTGCGCTTAGAAGGGCGGGAAAACCTCCAGATGGCTATAAGATAGTGCTTTAGGGCCCTTAAAGGCTTCGAGGGGGCGGGGCTAGGGGTGGTACGCGATGCGGAGCTAGGTGAGAGAAAGGGCGCTGAAGGAGATGGGAAAATAAAGCTGGGGGCGGGGGTGGGAACGGGTGTGGCCACGAGTGAATGCAATTGACCTGATGGAGATGGTTGGAATGGTGGAGACTGTTTCTGGGTGGGGCTATACGGGATAGAACTAGAGATAGGAGCGTCAAGTGGAGGACCATCCGCTGTATGTATAGTAACATCGTCCGTTGCAGGGGGTGGATGCGTTACTTCTTGACGTGAAGCAATCTCATCAGTCACAGAGTTTGGCATTCGATCACGGTCCCCCAATGGTTCGAAATTGGGGCTGCTGGCTTCCGATAACAGGCTCACTGCACCCTCTCCCATCATCATGGTGGCATATTGCAAGGGTGTTTGGCCAAAGTTATCTGATGAGTTGGGATTGACATCACCGCGCCCTAGAAGCAGCTTCACTATACCCCGATGTCCTCCCAAGGTAGCAAATGATAGGGGTGTTCGGCCATTGCTATCCAGTGAATGGGGATTGACATCATCGCGTTCCAGAAGTAACTTCACTATACCTTCAGATCCCGCCCAGGCAGCAAATAATAAGGGTGTTCGGCCGCTAGTATCCGCTAAATCGGGATTGACTTTATCGCACTCCAGAAGTAATTTCACTGCGCCTTCCCGTCCTCCCATGGCAGAAAATAATAAGGGTGTTGCGCCGCTGCTATCCTGTGAGTCGGGATTGACTTCATCGCGTTCCAGAAGTAATCTCACTACACCTTCATGCCCTTCCTCGGCAGCAAATGATAGGGGCGTTCTGCCACTGGTGTCCCGTGAGTTGGAATTGACTCCATCGCGTTCCAGAAGCAACTTCACTATACCTTCATGCCCTCCCGAGGCAGCAAATGATAGGGGTGTTCGGCCGCTGCGATCCCATGAATCGGAATTGACTTCATCGCATTCCAGAAGTAACTTCACTACACCTTCATGCTTTCTTGAGGCAGCAAACGACAGGGGTGTCCGGCCGCTGGTATCCTGTGAATCGGAATCGACTTCATCGCATTCCAGAAGTAACTTCATTACGCCTTCATGCCCTCCCAAGGCAGCAAATAATAGAGGTGTTCGGCCGCTGCAATCCTGCGAATCGGAATTGATTTCATCGCATTCCAGAAGTAACTTCACTACACCTTCATGCCCTCTTGAGGCAGCAAACAACAGGGGTGTTTGGCTATTGTGATCTTGTGAGTCTGGATTGACTTCATCGCGTTCCAGAAGTAACCTCACTATACTTTCATGTCCTCCCAAAGCAGCAAATAGTAGGGGTGTTCGGCCATTGGTATCCGCTGAATCGGGATTGACTTTGGCGCATCCCAGAAGTAGCTTCACTACGCCTTCACGTCCTCCCATGGCAGAAAATAATAAGGGTGTTGCGCCGTTGCGATCTCGTGAGTCGGGATTGACTCTCTCGTGTTCCAGAAGTAATCTGACTACACCTTCACGCCCTTCCTCGGCTGCAAATGATAGGGGCGTTCTGCCGCTGGCATCCCGTGAGTCGGGGTTGACTTTATAGCATTCAAGAAGCAACTTCACTACCCCCTTATGCCCTGCCTCGGCAGCAGATGATAGAGGTGCCTGACCACTATCATCCTCCAAATTAGGATTGACATCATCGCGTTCCAGCATCAACTTCACCACACCTTCATGCCCTATCTCGGCAGCAAGCGATAGTGGTGTTTGGCCACCGTAATCCCATGCATTTGGATTGACTTTACCGCTTTCTAGAAGTAATTTCACTACCCCTTCATGCCCTTCCGAGGCAGCAAGTGATAGGGGTGTTTGGCCACCGTGATCCCCTATATTGAAATTAACTTCATGGCAATCCAGGAGTAATTTCACTACACCTTCGTGCCCCCCCAAGGCGGCAAATGACAGGGGTGTTCGGCCGCTGCGATCCGGTGAATTGGGATTGGTTTTATGGCGTTCTAGAAGTCGCTGCACGATACCATCGTATCCTTTAGAGGCAGCATGTGATAGAGGTGTTTGGCCATTGTAATCCCGTGAAGCATGATTGACTTCATTGCGTTCCAGAAGTAACCCCACTACACCTTCATGTCCTCCCGAGGCAGCAAGTGACAGGGGCGTTCGGAAATTACCATCGGGGAAATCGGAGTTGATATCCCCACGCTCCAGGAGCAGCCTTACCAGATCTTCATCCCCTACCCAGGCAGTGAATAGTAGAAGCTTTTGGCCATGGTTACCCCATAAATTAACATCCCCACGTTTCGGAAGCAGCACTTCACCCCCAGCCCCCGGAATGGCAGCAAATGGCAGGGGGGTTTGGCCGCCGCTATCCGGCGAATCAAGATTGATACTCCCGTGCTCTAGAAGCACCCTCACTACACCCTTATCCTCCAAAGCGGTAGCATATGATAGCGGTGTTAGGCCATGGCTATCTGATGAATTGGGATTGACATCCCCACGTCCCAGAAGCAACTCCACTACACCTTCATGTCCTCCCAAGGCAGCATATGACAAGGGTGTTCGGCCTCTGTTATCCGAGTGATCGGAATTAACATCCCCGCGATCGAGAAGTAGCCTCACTGCACCCCCAGCTCCGGAAAAGGCGGCATATGATAGAGGTGTCCGACCGTTAGTATCCAAAATATCGGGATTGGCATCCCTACAGCCAAGAAGCAGCTTCACCACACTTTCATGTCCTCGCAAGGCAGCAAATGACAAGGGTGTTCGGCCGCTGGTATCTGAGGTTTTGGGATTGACATCCCCGCGGCCCAGGAGCAGCTTCACTAGACCTTCATGTCCCCTCGAGGCAGCAAATGACAGAGGTGTTCGGCCATTACACTCCGATAAATCAGGATTGACATCTCTGTGTTCGAGAAAAGGCTTCATTACACCCTCATCCGCCGAAATGGTAGCATATAATAGAGGTGTCTGACCGTTGGTATCTGACGAATTGGGATTGACATCATTACGGCCTAGAAGCATCTTCACTACACCGTCATGTCCCTCTGGGGCAGCATATGACAGGGGTGTTCGGCCACTGTTATCCGGTGAATCGGGATTGACATCCCCGCGTCCCAAAAGCAACTTCACAACACTTTCATGCCCCCCTGAGGCAGCAAAGGACAGGGGTCTTCGGCCAGTGCTATCTGGCAAATCGGGATTGACATCCCCACGTTCGAGAAGAAGCTTTACTAGGTCCACCTGTCCTCTCGAGGCAGCAAATGACAGGGGTGTTCGGCCACTGTTATCCGGCAAATCAGGATTGACATCCCCGCGTTCGAGAAAGAGCTTTACTACCTCCTCATCCGCAGAAACGACAGCAGATGATAGGGGTGATCGACCACAGATATCCGGTGAATCGGGGTTGACATCCTCGCGCCCCAGGAGAAGCCTCACTACACCTTCAAGTCCTCTCGAAGCAGCATCTGATAGGGGTGTTCGGCCATAGATATTTAGTGAATAAAGATCAACATCCTTACGTCCCAAAAGCAGCTTCACTACGACTTCAAGTCGTCTCCAAACAGCATCTGATAGGGGTGTTAGGCCATAGAGATCCGGTGAATTGGGGTTGACATCCTTGCGTGCCAGAAGGAGCTTCACCACACCCTCAAGTCGTCTCGAAACGGCATCCGATAGAGGTGTTTGACCATCGGGATTCGGTAAATTGGGGTTGACATCCTGGCGTCCTAGAAGTAGCCCCACTACACCTTCATGTTCCCCAGAAACAGCATATGATAGGGGTGTTTGACCATGGCAATCCGGTGAGTTAGGATCGACCCCGCTATGATTCAGGAGTAATTTCACAACACCTTCATTCCCCAACTCCGCAGCAAACGAGAATACTGTGCGGCCGGCCCGATTGGCTACGCCGGGCCTGATATCTCTTTGTTCTAGAAGTAGCTTCACCACCTTATTGTTTCCATATCTTACAGCCCACATCAATGCTGTGTCACCCCTAGAATCTTGTCCATTCGCGTCCCATTTTACACATTTTTTCTTCTCCAGGAAGGCAATCGCAATTTCTACAATGCCCCAAAACGCGATGCAGTGTAGTCCGCTGATTCCATAAACCTCCTTATCAAGCCAGTGCTTCTGTATCTTCGCTCGCCAGAGAATCGTGGCAGATACATGGCGCTCGTAACCGTCAAGCAGTCGCAACGCCCGAGATTTCACCTGCTCAGTCACCTCTCTGGCAGCATGGGTTCCCCAGAAACTTGTAGCGTACCCAAGAAACGGCGATTTCACCAGGGCATTGGAAGGGTATATTGGCAGCCTCCTGATTTCGGGAGAGTCCAAATAGGTGAGGCAGATTTCCGCCATCATCGATTGAGGAGTTTCAAATATGGTGGGACTCGCTCCAAGATACTCTTGGAGTGTGAGATGCAGGAGACGGACCGTGAACGTATTTTGGTCAACTGTGACAAGCCCCAAAGTGCAGCCCAGTACTGTCCTTACCGATGGCACATTGTCGATAGTAAACTCGTCCGCAACTAGGTCTACTCCTAGTGCATGGCATAACTCCTCCGATCTCAAGGGGCGCTCACAACGCGAAACCCACATCAGGGCTGCCATCCCAAGCTTTGATTTGCTTCCATCCTGCTGCCTTATCCGGTCTAATGTCGTATTGTAAGCATCCTGTAAGCCAAGGCCATTTGCCATTCTATCCAGTACTTTTCTCTTCTGGCGAATAGTCGTCGCTGCAAGAATTTCATCCATACCGAGGCAAACCAAGAGGAATCTAGAGATTGCTGTTAGCCCAGTCTGTGAAATTCAGCATCCCGTGTTAATACATACATTCCGGAGACCCTTTTTGGGATAACACTCCTTATATCTTCTTGCAACCCCTCGTCTATCGTACTCTTGTCTAGGTCCTCTTTCAACCTCTCCTCAATATATCTTCTTATATCCTCTTCAGTTGGTTCTATTGCAACCATATAGGATTCCTCGGGGAGATAGTCCGCCAGCTCCGTTCTAATCTGAGGCCTTCCGGTAAGGAATAGCCGAGTGTTTGGGCACTCCCGAACAACACGCTGTAGAGAGTTCCAGAGTTGAGCCCGGTACTTGGTAGGGAACTCATCGAATGCGTCGATACAGATAAACGCCCGCTTCAAACTTAGAAGAAACTTGGTGAGCATATTGAGAATGTCGGGAAGCAGGAGTCCACAGCCGTCAGTCTGCCTTTTTGCACTCTTAAACCCCTGCTGTACCTCATCTGGGATCCCTTCCAATGCTCCGACAACCTGCCTCAGCACTGATCCCAATACAGCGCTTGTAGATTGCATATTCCGAGTGGTGGAGTCGCAGTACACATATGCGACGGCTATACCATCGCTATCTATCCCATTGACAAGTGTATCTATCACAAGGGAGCTGTGCTGCTTTTTTAGCACCGCACTGAATTGGGAGGGCTATGGTGGAGCATACCTTATATAGGTCTTGCCAGCCCCCGGATGTCCATAACAGAATAGGACAGGCTTCGCTCCCCGGTCCTCTGATGTGCACCATGCACAAAAGCTTGGGTTGCTAAGTAGCCAGTCTCCCACTTTCTCCACCCGTGAATCACGAACAGCCTGGTGCCTTTCCCGAGATGCAAACGGCGATATCCACTCTAGAATTTGGCGTTTCTCCTCGGGTATGGATATATTTGTGGTATTCCCACAGTTGATGTTATTGTTTCCGTACGTGATGCCCAAGTTATGCACTACTTGGCTCATTTTGTCTAGAGGTTCGGTTTTTGCTGTTAAAATTCGTGCGAGAAATTTTTCGTTTAAATTTGTTGTTTTGAGTATATAGGGTGGAGATGGGTACTAAAGGAACAGAAGGGTGGGTGAGTGTTGCCTAAGGTTTGGGGAGGTGGGAAATCTCTTGCCACGTCGATGCTGCGCATGAAGTTACAGTAGTCTAGATTCCATCCAGTCGATCCAGCTCGCCTCAAACAGGACCCACAGTTCCGGAACCGCGTGTGTGGAAAAATTACCCGCGAACTAGAAAAATTACTTGCTACACTAGTACTGGCTCTAGCGGTTGTTGAAAACTCTAACTACCATAAAAATTCGCTTTTAATGAACTGACCTGGACTACGACTTTTCGAAATCTCTGGTATTACCGTAAAATCTCGCCCTTAATGAACTCGTCTGAACCAGGACGGTGTGTGAGTAAATGATATAGTTCCCTTAGTTGGATGGTGTGGTCGACCGAGCCGTATCCCACCTAGTGCGTGTAGCTGTGACTCTCTACTATACCGGATAATAACTGGATGGGGAAATGCTCAGAGGGTATCGTGCTAAACAGATGGAACAAGGATATAGTAAAAGAGGAAGTGCTGCACCCGCTTGGAATAGGAAGGAAACGATCTCTATTGGTGTTTGCCTGGGTGTTCGCTTTATTTCTTATTCGTATTTCTACCAGAACTATATACCCATCCAGGTGTCAATCCCTAATACTAAAATCAAAAATCAAAATAAATCCACCACCAACGGCGTCCAAAGTGGCCTCTGCCCCCAGCCAGTAGGCATCCCATTCGTCATTATTCATACTCATCAACCGATCTCCCTCCAGGTCCTCATCGCCAGACGAACAAAGTCGTGGTACACTATCATCCCCTATTTTCTTCGGGGAGTCGGACGGGAGCTGAAACGATCCCTCCTGGTCATCTGGTACAAGGTCGAGCTTGTACCTATTGTGACCTTCAGCCACATCCATACCACTCTCAGCCACTTGGGGCTGAGTCATTGCAACCGCCACAACGGCCTCCACGGCCGGCGCACCGCCACTCCGCCCCTCAGCCACCTCTTCACAGGCCGGCCTATCATCATCCCGAGTATCAGCCACCTCCTCTGTGGTACGGTGGAAAGTGCCTAAAGGGGGGTCCTCCGGTGAAACGACAATTCCGTGGCAACCGATCCGAGTTGAGCCAATAATTGCCAAGACATCATGAGTAAAGTTCAATGATGCATCTTTGGGCAACAGGCAGCATAGTAGTTTGAGTAGAA
>Ga0307507_10007099_pt1 | contig 16576 bp, 18 predicted proteins | sample 7_EM_MG_FD_207223 | JGI IMG/M metagenome (GOLD analysis project Ga0307507, IMG submission 207223) | Populus trichocarpa ectomycorrhiza microbial communities from riparian zone in the Pacific Northwest, United States - 7_EM | ecosystem: Host-associated > Plants > Roots > Unclassified | place...
TGGGAGGGGGGATTGGAGGAAAGATGAGTTGGGGAGGAAGGAGGGGGTTAGAACTAGGGGGAGGAGGGATGGGAGGGAGACTATTAGGGAGTTGGGGGAGGGGAGAGGTTTGTATTGATTGATCTTTTGAGTTATTGATCTTGGTTGTTTGATGGGGGGTGGGAGGCTGATTGACTGACTGGGGGGGGGATGAGTAGGTATTTATGGACCTGGATGGGAAGAACGGAGGAGGGAGAGGTTGACGGAAAAGTATGGGATTGATTTTGATAAGGTCAAGTAGGGTGTCTTGCGCGACGATTTGCTTTTTCCTCTCCCTCCCTCCCTCCCTCGCTTTCTTTTTTTTGTCTGGTGGACTTGCGGTAGGAGGTATAACACTCGTACATAAAAAAACAAGACAAGCGGAAAAATAATAATCCCGACTCAACACTTTATTTCCCTTTTTTTATTATTTTCATTTTATTTTTAGAAACCCCATTTTCATTTTCATGTTCCCCTTTTTCCTCATGCGCATAAAACCCCATCCATACGTTATGACACGAATTACATGATTGATAGATATCATCAATTAAACTCCCAAACATCGAGTGACAAGTCATGAACTCTAACAGTAACCTTTTTTTTTTCTCTTTTCTTTTCCTTCCTTCCTTCCTTCCTTCCTTCCTATTATTTATTTCACTCATACAAGTTTGTAATAACTCCACCCATCCATAGCCTCGACTTAGCAAGCAGCACTCCGCGAGCCGGGAGGTGAGATGTGAAAAACAAGAAGAAACGAAAAAAAGATAGGATAGGAAGAAGGAAGAAGGATTACATGAAAAAGGTAAGGTAAGGAAGGAAGAATGAATGAATGAAAATGAAAAAGCCAAAATCGAAACTCCTACCCATACCCATACCCATACCATACCATACCATACCTAGCCAGCCAGTTAGTTATAGTTATACTTTTTTTTGTCGTTATTCCTATTCCCATTCTTATTCGTGCATTTTGTTTGAAGTGGAGAAATGACTCGGGCAGAAGAGAAGAAGAAAGAGAAAGAGAAAGTAATCCCACTCTACTAAAACAATGAATGAAGAACAAACATATGAACCGGAGGTCCTTGTGTTTTTTTCTTTCTTTCTTTCCTTTTTTCCTCTTTTTCCCCCCCTACCTGCCATTTTGAGGCAGTTAAAACACGGCCTGTCCTTATACAAGATAGATAGATAGACAGATAGGTAGATAGGAAAGAAAAGAAAAAGAAAGAAAGAAAAAAAATTAAACAAAAAGTGGATAGTCGAGATTCCGAAATACCAAGAAGGAAATGGCCGAAAAGGAAAGAAATTTGTGTAGAAAGTGACACTAAAATAAAACATAAACGCCATATCCGTTTTGACCCTGACTCGAAAAAGGTGTAGGAAAGAACCCTAGAGTGTTAAAGAGAAGTAAATAGAAAAAAAGAGAATGAAAATGAGAGAGAAAGATATGGAAAAAGGGACAGAAAAAGAGGATAAGAGGCCATCATAAGATCCTCATCTGTCGCGGTCTCGTGGCAGCGCACAGAATAGCGATATCCTCCTCCTGACTGACCGCTACGCCACCACCACCACCACCCAGACACCCATCCACATCAGAGAACTGCGTATCGAGTAGTAGGATAGAGTCCTCCTCCTCCTGGTCTTCGGAGCACTCCTCCACTTCTTCTTCCTCCTCCTCTACCTCCTCCTCGGCACTATCGTTAACAATGCGGGTGCCGGTCGGGGAAGGGCCGGGCGTGGCATAACAGCCTGTGCCATCGGAGAGTGCCTTCCACCACTCGTACGGCGAGAAAGCGAGTTGTCCGCCGGGTGTCACGCGACGGTACAGCAGCCCGCTGATGGTACGCCACGAGCAGACGGATTCTCCGGGCATGACGGACCAAAAGTCGTACCAGGCGAACATCTCGATGGTGAGGTACTGGTGTTGCTGACAGAATTCCCAGATCTTGCGGTTGGTCTCACTGACTTCTAGTTCTGGGGTTGCGGGTTCGTTGGTGGTGGTGTCAGCGCAGCAGAGGCCGCGAAGGCCGTTGTGGAATGTGACGTTCAGGTGTCGGAGGCGCCGCCAGGTGTTGGTCTGGTCGAAAAGATGTCGGCAGACATGGATGTTGCGGAGCGTCAGGGATTCGAGGGTGTCATGGTGAAGGACGAGGCGGGGGCAGAGGTGGTCTCTCGTGCTGTCGTGTGCTGCAGAGTTATAGAAGCGAGTTTCGGGGGCGAAGGCAGGTTCACCGATATTCACTTCTATGTGAAGGTGCTTTATTGTTTGATAGTTTGGGATGGTGGCGCACAAGATGGTGGCAGCGGTAACTAAAGAATGATTAGTCTTTTTTTAAAAAAATTTTAATTTTTTTTTCGGCTCCACACGGCTCACACCCGATTGCTAGTTTGGTGGGGGGGGGAGGGGGAGTTTACCCTGTGAAGGGGCTAGAATGGTAAGTCGCTCTACTGCCAACGCCTCCAAATCATATCTCATCCAGTCCTCGATATACCAACCGGGCCATCTCACGGAGGGATTATCCTCCAACATGCCCCCAGGTAACCCAGCAATTATGACAACCAATTCCTTAATCTTCCGACCAGGTCCTTTAAACGCTTTACGCCTCTTCACTGGAAGCCGCGGCTTGACTAGGGTACCGTTGCCATCGGTTTCCAGGACTGGTTGCCTTCCCTTCTTTTTCCAATCAACCTCCGGATAATAATACCCACTTAGCGAGTTTAGCTGGGCCATGCTGGTAACAACAGCAGGCGAGTACAAGTGCGGCTGAAGATAGGCGCGGGCGAATCTATTAAGACGAGATAGACGAGAGAGCGATCTCCTGCGCTCAAGTAATGCGCAAAAATTGTGGTTCAGAAATCGGGGATCGGTGTATTCGATAAAATTGGACGAGATCTCGCCGCAATCACCGCGAAGCGCATGCCCAAAGATTTCTACCAGGGCTGTAGGCGGGAGTGAATCAAAACCTACCGCTGTACCGTGATGGGTCGATGGTGAAACGCGCTGGAAATTTCCGATGAGCGCAGGCGATGACGGTGGTGGTGGTGGCATGCACGGAACTGTCTCTGATTCCGTGCATTTCGGCGACTTGGCTATCGATTGAGGGGTGGTCGGGGACGAGTTACCATGGGTACGAGAGGAAGTGGATGCGGCCAAAGGCGAGGGGGAGGAGGAATTGTCATCCTCAGCCGAAACACAGGCAGATGGTTCGTCCGCTAGGGTGACGGAGCTCGTGGAGCTTGCAGGGGAGGGGGCAGAGTTCAACAGCAAGCTGCTGTTCTTGACCTTGGGGGACGCATCGGGTGTGGGGGGAAAGGTTGTCATGGCCCGTGAAACCTGACAAGACAGAGGGCGTGACAGGATCAGGACTATATCTCGGAAGACGGGGGTAGGGTAGATAATATGGGTGGAGGAACAAGTAGCGGGAAGAAGTTTGTCGCGAATGGCAGGGAGCCTTGCGGGATGGATGTGGAAAAGTAGAAAGCGAGCGGGGGAGACGACGATGCTATTGGCTGGGGGGGGAAGGGAAAAAAAAAAGGAAAATGCTGGCGGCACGAGGAGCAGTTAGAGATCGAAATCAGAAATTGGGTGGGAGAATGGAAACGAACGGATGCAATAGTAGAACCAAGTAACAGTTAATAGCTGAAGCTTTCGCGGGTCTAAGCGAGACGCGATGCAAGCCAAGTAATGTATGTTTAGTTGGATCAGGATTGAGCCTTCCACAAGCGATAAGGAAGGAGCGATGGGTTGGTGGTGGATAAGAGGAGGGAGGGGGAGGAGGGAAAGAAAGAGTTAGAGGCCTGGCTAGACAAGCCGAAACGTTGGGTAGTGGGTAGTGGAGGGGAGTTAGGTGAAGGGAGCTTATGGGGTATGATACGGTAAGGTAACTTTGGCGTGGTTTCCCTAACGCTAACGGGCCCTTGGTTTGAGGGGATAAGGAGTGATAGCTCTATGGGTTACGCGTAACTTTTTTTTTCCTTCTTTTTTTTTTGCAACAACTGGAATCGGGCACAGTCCATAGAGAGAGGAGAAGAAGGCTTAGAAGGGTGAGCAGCTTTCTCTCGAGATTTTTTAATTTTTCCCCAGGAGAAGGATAGTCCCCGGTTTTTTCGATATGATAACCGGATCCGTGCCGGTAAAACTTGTACCCTAAACCCCGGTCGGATGGTTGGAGTACTGTACTAGTACTGTACAGTACCGGTACTCTCTATAAAAAATATAAAAAATCCCGTGATGAAGTTCAAGTTTAATTCTCCGAGAGAAGATCCGCCACCGAGGAAGTGTGAAAGGGAAAAAAAGAGGGCTGGCTGATTGAGTTGTGTTTTTTTATTTCGTCGCCCAGGGCTGGGGGCGGACAAGGCGAAGGGTTTACTTATCATGTGCGGCTCACTCCCCGAAGTTGCTTGGTATTTACGATAACATGAGTTATGTGCTGCACTGCACTTGCTATCTGGCTGAGGGGGCATCTTTCTCTGTATCCTACAGCTATCCTACAGCATTTGATATCCATCACTCGGTAGCCTTACACTTCTGATAAGGTGGGGGGGTTTATTTATTCCACTCGTGAGTGATGGGAACAGGGTGCCAGTACCAGTACTGGGGCGTTGTGCTTATTATTGTCAGTATCATACCAGTACACTCACACCCCGCTATCCCGGATCTCGATAATCCGAATACCTCGCTAATGCGTATGAATTTCTATGAATTCCAAATTCCCCTGCACTAAAACCTCACCTGTTGTCCCGGATACCCCGTTGTCCCGTACGAAATTCGTGAAATCTAGCCATCCGGGATAGCGGGGTGCGAGTGTAAGTTAACCCTAAAAAAAATGCGATTGATTCAGGGTTAGGGTTTTTGGAATACCGGTGCCAGATCAACAGGTCGACGAACGCCATAAAGTATGATAACGGTATCCGTGCTGTGCTGCGCGTTATGACTCGAAATCAACCAATTTCCAAAAATTCCCAACCACAACCACATCCTGAGGAGGAGGATATACCAGTAGCTTCATAGGAGTATGGTACTCAGAAGAAAACTCCTCTAATTCTATTTTTTTTATATCTCATTTTCAATAAGAGCAATACCGTAAAAGCCGGAATGCCGTAGATGAGAATCTCGCTAGGACAGTAAGACCTACGGTATTGGACCCGTGCTTTCTCCTATTAATCCAAAGGGGGAAACCGTGGACGTCCCAGCGTCATACTTTTATAGTGCTATTGGTATACCTTCGTGGAGATAACTTATCGTATCAGCCATGTACTGTACGAGTATGGCTCTTGACAAGGCTGTTTTACTTGGGCGCAGACTACATAAGTCATGGTGCAAACTAAGCCATGGGCATGGCGCAACGGGTCTCGAATTTTGGTGTGTGGGTGTTTTTTTCCTTCGTCGATCAATCCTACCACCTGCCACCATAACTTAATTCGCGCGCAAAAAGTGGCAGATGAGCCCCTACCGGTACTACCGGTTGTTTTATGCATAATAATAATATTATTATGTAAGAAAAATAAATTACCCATGGGGTGTTGATTTCAAAGTGCTCGGCACGATAGAACTAACTTGCCGTCTCATCTACGCACAAGTATCATGCTTGTATCATAGTTGGCCCATATTAGACTAGGTCGCAAAAGATAAAGGGCGGAAAAGAGATCAGCGGGATCATGCGGGGTAACTTGGTTTGCCTCAGTGGAAAAATTCTGGACTAGGGGGGGGGGACACTAGGAATCTGGATTGAAGGAGTACTCGTAGTTCAATCTAATTATTTGTTTATAATATTATGGGCCCTTTAAAAGGACCATTCCAAAATCCTTGATTCCTTCTTCTTCTTCTTCAGTCTCAACTTAGCCTTATACGATACAATCTTAATATAATAATAAAAATCCATAGATTTATAATAGAATCACAGCCAAACGGAGAGTGCACCTGCTCAAAGTTAATTAATAGTGTCATGTTCATAACACCATACCTTTCCTCTGCCCTACCGGTAATCGATCAGCACTCCTACGGTACTGTAATCCTTGCCTCGCCGACCAAAGCTTTCCGCCCTTTTTGACCATGTGCGAGTGCTCGAGTAGATAGATAATAATATTATTACAGATGAACAAATATTATAAAGAGGAAAGAAATACTGTAAGCTCATCCTCACCCTACGATAATCCGGTAACTTAAGCTACTAGCGCGCACTGTACTGTACTAGATCGTATCGTATTTAATATTTATCAAAAGGACCAACCGGCACCAAAACGGTACTGTACAGTACAGCATCCCACACTACAATATTATATCCAGGGGTTGAGTAATTATTATACTATTATCCTCTAGCAACCTAAATCTCATAGTACGACACGGGTACAGTATGATATCATATCAATTATCAACACCAAAGCCACCAACCCTATTTAAAAAGACCACGATGTGGCCACCCTACCCAGTCAGAACCAGCAACTTTCATCACTCCCTCTCCCACTGCCAGTCAATGCCCAGGTGGAACGTCTCGCAGCCTGGGATCCGGGGCTAGCTGAAGGGCCTAACACACTGGCATCCTATAATACCCTTGTTCGGAGGTTAAACATACTGTGTATATTTTGCATTCGGGCCTACAGTAAGTACCCCGGCTATGATAGCGGTATTGCACCATAGAGCCTTAATGCTCGGGTAGGGCAGGTATCGGATATTGCGCAGTAGTGTATCTCGGTATTATATATTGCTATGATAGCTCATTTTTTTTTTATGAGCAGCATTTGGAAGATAATATTATAGTAAAAAAGGTATTGATTTGGTTGTCGTAATATAGAATCAATGCCTTCTCAGGTACAAGTACAAGTGTCTACAACAGAGTTAGTTTGGGTTAGCCTGCAAACAATTCCTGTCTTGTATGAAAACACCTCCCTGGTACTGTATTCGTACTATCATGGGTTGGTTAAAATTTAATTGAACTGCGAGACTATCATATTCTAAGTAGTGGCATCTTGAAATGGGTATGGCTCGTATGAGCCTACACGGAAGAGGTACTTTCACGATCGAGCGGAAAAGGAGGGAGGGAGGGAGGGAGGGAGGGAGAGCGGAGCAAGAAGATAGAAGCTGAGGGGGAAAAAAAAAGAGAGAAAAAAAAAAAAAGGAAATGATAACAACGTTGATAAAACTGTAAGCCAACGAACCAAGGAATCTACTCCAGTCCTAAATAACCCATTTCGTGAAATGACCAGATCCCCTTTCCCGCACCCCGCGTCCAAGTCCCAGCCAGACCACCCACAAGAGGAAAAAGAAGAAAAGAAGAGAAAAAAAAGTATCATAGCATGAAAACATAATAGATATAGGGAAGTAGGCATTTCGAGTTCATTATTTGAGAATAATAGGTGTTTTTTTCGTCTCGACTAGTGATCCGCTGGGTATCAACCGCACCCACTGTGCTGGTTATCCATTTGACAAAGTCTACTCGTGACACCCCAAATACTTTACTGTATCTCATCTCTATTTTCGGTCAAAGAACCATGAACCGCGCTTAGGATGCTGGGTTTCCTGTTGAGCTGCAGATCCCTGGACACCAGAGAGTGGCACTGGTGCTCCATTGACGTCGCCGGATGCACCCCCGCCACCACGGAGGGGTTTCGCGATGCGAGATCCCTGAAAGTTAAAGTTCGATCCTCCAATCCCCCGGGTACCGACCTTGGCGGCTTCTAACCGCTCCTTCACGGCAGTAAGTTGTGCCTCGAATCTGTAGTCACAAATGTCGGGTTAGCATTTGTATCGCAAAACTATGACTCTGACCTCAAGAAGTACGTACCTATGATTGGCAGCGGTTAGTTTCTCTTGGGATTCCTGAAGCAGGCTTTCCAAGCTTTGTATCCGCTCGTTTCTAGCATTAAGCTTGCGTTCGGCGATAGCAACTTCCTTCTTTAGCGTGCTATTCTGTTCAACTAACTGCCGTTGAACGTGGGTAAGCTGTTCGAGGTTTCTTTCGAGGAAAGCCATCTTCTTCTGCTGGGCTCGGTTGTTTGACGAACGGAGAACATTGTTGTATTGTTCCCGCGTTTCGTCTAGGCTGATTTCGAGCTCGACAACCTATATAGGTCAGCGTTTGATGCTGCGAAAGGAAAGACGTGAATCTTACCCGTTCACAGCGATTCTGCAAGTCACGCATAAGAGACTTCTTCATAGCATCAAATTCAGCAATCTGTTGGGCAACAGTTTTGCCACCAGGAAGAGCACCGGCGGTGCCATTTGTGGCGGCACCGGCTTTGACCCTTCGTTGCAGTTCATCCACGGAAACTTTCAACTTTTCATTCTCGTCACTCTTCTTGGAGAGCTCTTTCTTCAAATCTTCTAGCATTTGTACCTCAACATCTTGTTTGCTGAAATACGCCTGCTCAAGCCGGGCCTTGACCTCCGCAATATCCTCATCGGAGAGATTCCTCTCTAGCAGCTCCTCAAGCTCTTGTTCAAGATCCAGCAGTCTTGTTTCGAGCTCTTCTCGGCGTTTCTGCGCCAAATCTTGTTCTTCGGAGCGTTCGTTGAGTGAGAGCTCTGCTTGACGTATGATACCTTGGGTTTCTACAAGCCTAGCCCGGAGGTCTCTGATATCATCAGATGTGATTTCTTCGCCGGAGGCAGAGTTGTCCTGAATTGCATCTAATCGATGTATGACCTCCCTAATCATCCGCTCATTATCCGAGAAGACCTCACCACCCAGATCGAAACCAGCCATCATCTTAGCCATCTTTTCCGCCTTCCTCTTCTCTTTCTCATCCAGCAAAGCTGATGTCTCTTTGGTTGACATTTTGACGTCAAGAAGATGCTGCTTAACTTCATCTAACTCCGAGGTAAGCTCAGAATTCGCTTCTTTGAGCCCATCCATAGTGATCTGGGCTTCCTTGCTCTCGAACGAGACCTTCTCGAGCTGCAACTTCAACTCATTGACCTCGCCTGAGAGTTTGTCGTTATCCTTGCCAGTTTTGGTGTCGTGTTCTTTCAAAAATGCGAGCTCCTCTTTTAGATCAGCTAAGGTTTTCTCAGAGGCTGCCAATGCAGATTCCCGGTCCGCCAATTGATCTTGCAATTCATTCTCTCTCCTGAGGAATTCGTCCTTCTCATCCTTTTCTAGAATAACCGGCGTTGATGATCTCACTTCAACACGGCTTTCCGGACGAGATGGGCTCTGCACAGCCTCGGCAGCCGCCAGCTTGGACGGTGTATCTGCCCGTCGGGTTCTGGCATCCACCTTAGGCAGCTCAATCTTGATTGGGGGCACCCACTTCTCCTTCGGAACCGGATCACCACTACGCCATATTGTAACCTCCCCCTCCAAAGAAGCAATATATTCGGCAAATGTAAGGTTTTGGTTTTGAGCCTTGATGAGCAAGGACTTGAGTTCGGCCGGCGATAATTCTGCGTTGATTTTTGCCTTGTTTTTGATAGACTTCGCGCGCATACCAAACCGGAGAGTTGAGAGGGTCTCATCATCGTTGTATGATGAAGGGGAACAATTGATGATCAAGGTTGTCCGAGAATTACCTCCCAAAGACTCTTGGAGAATACGAGTAAGTTTTGAATCTCGGTAGGGAACGTGGGTAGATTTTCCATCTGTCAAGGCATTGATAACCATTCCCAGAGCAGAAAGGGACTTGTTGATTTTCTTGGCCTCCTCAAGAGTTTGCCCGGAAGCACCAGTCTTCCCGACCTTTTCGGAACCAGCCAGATCAACCAAGTACAGATAGCCCGCTTTCTGTGACCCTGTCTCGACATTTTTCTGGTTAATTTGGACAACGAATATGGAGTGCGATCGTGAAGACTCCTGGTTCATATTGGTTGCGGCGACAGCACGAGCACTTCCACCCCTCCTCATAACCTCGTAGACCTCCTGAACACTTGACACATAAATTTCCAGTAGGCCTTTGACATAGACACCTCTGCTCTTTTCTTCGTGGACAGGCAAATTGTCGTTCGCAGGATTAAGCAAGTCTCGGATTCGTTCCATGTAAATTTCCATGTATGAGACTCTGACGGTGTATTCAATGTTACCAGGAGAAGCCAAGATTGAGGCGAAAATTTGCTCCACAATTCTCGGGATGATACCCTTGGAGGATTCATTGTCGATATCTGCGCCCATCATGGTGTAAGACTTTCCCGCACCCGTCTGACCATAAGCGAAGACCGTGCCGTTGTAGCCGTTGAGAATATCGTCGACCGTAGACCTGATAGAAAAGTCAAAAACATCGGCCTGTTTGGAGCTCATGCCAAACACCCGATCAAAGGTAAAGGCCCCAGCGGCCTCTTTGCTCTACAGGAGGTGTAAGCTATTGAACCGCTGTAACCAAATAATCCTCAAACATACCGTAAGCTCGCATGTATCCTCTGAAGGAAACGACACAATCGGCTCACCACCCTCCCTGATTTCCGTTGAGTTCTGCGGACGGAATCGAGCGACCACTGATGAATTTCTTAAGTCAATAGAAGTATCCCGGGTCTAAACAAGGAGGTTTCTGGCCTACCCTTAATGGTGTTGTAGCTCCCCGTACCACCGCTCCTGCGAGTAGGTAAGTCACTAGAACCTCAAGGAATAGAAGGGGTTATCATACGCCATATTTGCTCAAGATGGGTTTGTCTGAAAGAAAAGAAATATCCTCGCCTGAGGTTGGTTTCTACCTCGCTCGCACAGGTAGCTCAGGAGAAACACGGGACGAGATGACTAAAGCGGGGAGCGGGGCTCTTAAACGAGTGAGAGAAACTTCCTTTGGATTCTTCTTGTTTCTTTTTATGCTTTCCAGGGGGTTTTGTTTGGACCTCGCTGCGCGTTGGCGAGAGGGACGTTGGGCAAAGGAGTGTTAAACAGTTGTTGTTGTTGAGGTTTGTTGACGGATTTTCCCCTGCTCTCCTGTTCTCACACAATTCGTTCGTGGTGCAGGCTGGAAGAAATCCTGGCTTAGAATTGCCCTTTTAGGGCCTATGTTGCTACTTCGGGACGGGGTTTCTCCCCGCTTCCTCTCCTGCCGGGGGATTCACAAAAATGTCACTCGGTAGAACAACTTATGGGCCTAATCTTGGCTTAAAAGTGTAGGGAGAAGGTCGGGGGATGAATTAATGATTAGAGAGCGTAAAAACAATCTTGATTTTCGAGACAAACACCGTTCCAGCTACTAAGTGGGCACTTACATTTGGTTTGGGCTCTCGGGGGAAAGGGGCTAATCTATCAGATTTCGGTGGAGGTGTTGGCTCGCAGAACTGACCATGCTAGGGGTATGGCTAATCGCTTTAGTGTTAATGATTCACCTGGATATCATATAAACAAAAGGTGGTGCTAGCAGAGGAAACCACGACATTTCATTACGGAGGAGTTTATTAGGAAATAGTAGATCAAAAAGCCCAAGATTAAATATCAAAAAAGGGGACAAAAACTTGTAGAGTGAATGAAACCAATGTGAAAACGGAAAACGGAAACCAGGTAGGATAATGAGAGTCAATGGCATGAGAAGTAAAGTAGGAAAGAATCATGCCTTCGGTAACCCCGTCTTAAGTTTTCCACAACATTCAAGCCTACCATGGTATTAACCGCAGGAGAAAAAAAAGAAAGAAAAAGAAAAAAAAAATCCCTTCAACGCCCAACATAACAGGACAACTCCCGGATGGGTATATCAACACCCCTCCCAGCTCTTCTCTACTGTCTCACGGACCCTCTTAACATACTCCCTCTTATTGTCTTTATAAAGGTTCGAAGCCTCGACATTGGCCGGGCTTGAGGTATTGGGGTCGTTCAGGAGACTAGATAAAGGAGTAAGTTAGGGTACGCTCTGACCATGGAAGCTGGATCTCCCAGATGACTGGGATGAGAGTAGACGCAATGGCGGCCAGAGATGGAACAGAGGAACTGACCTTTGAATACTAGTCAGGATAGCGGCAACATCGTAGGTTGGGCTCCATCTATTTTGCAAGATATCCAAACAAAGTTCACCGGTGGCGTAGACATTGGGGTGAAACATTTGACTAATGAATTTCACAGACGGAGGCTTATTCGGATACTGCTCCTCGAAATGCATGACGAGACGGAAAGTGCCATCCTCGAATGGGGTATCAACAGGGCCGATTATAACGGCGTTCCTATGAGCATGCTAAGTATGTGAAGGCGTTGGGAGGGAGGAGCGTGGCAAGAGTTTCATAAGATCAAAAAGCGAAGGGTATGAAGGGGGATAGGGTGGGGAGTGAAAAACAAACCAGGTCATAACATTATCGCTAATAGGAGACGCACTAACACCGGCCGGCGGGTCTGTTTGCATTCTCTGGGAGAAAACTCGTTAGTATCGATTAGGCTATGACTCGAATTTCTTTGATACCTTGAAATCTCTCATGAGACGGCGGCGGGCAGAGGTAGACATTGCAAGAGCAGAATGTTGAATATGTTAATAGAAAGATGTTGCTCTTTGAGAGATTCAGTACAGTAGCGGGGACGGTTGAGGGGAAGGATCTGAGTTGTAGCGGTAATGGGGAGAGAGCTCAAGCGGTGGCACAGAGGTGCGTGAAGCGCTTAGTCAGTAGGGGCAGGCGGCAGACCGAGATAAGGAAATTTGCCAAGGCTGGTTGAGGGTGAGCGAGAATATTCTGCGTGAGGTGGACTGAGTCTGAGGGGATATACGAGTAGATGCGGTTTGAAGTTAAATTGGGGCAAGCTTATGAGCGAAATACGGCTCGTTAAAAATATTATTGTTATCTAGTAATATTATTACGATGCTGGAAAAAGCGCTATAGGAGGGTTTGGCTTTAGAAATGGTGGGAGGAAATGGGGGAAATTTAGGGCCCGTTTGGTTCATGGATCTTTTGACTTAAAAACCGAAGATGACCCCCAATCCATATCCGTACTCGGGTATGATACCATAGATTGTGATTTTTTATCCCTGCAATCAACGTTGATGGAAAAATTGACATTACTTCCGGAGATAAAATTTCCCCGGAAACAAGAGTGTCGCCACACACGGAGGCGAATAATTATATTTTTTCCTATGTTCCCTGCCATCCAGAGCCTTTAGCATTATCTGCAATAGCACATTTTATTCCACCAATCGTGGGGATTTCTACATAGATTTCGTGTCCTTGGCTTTTTGGTCGGATTTCTATAAAGTTAGAATCTCAATCCATGGATCCGTGGCAACAAGTGAACCAAGCGGGCTCATGAAATACTGCGGGTTTTGGCGTTATGGTAGCGGGGAGGAGTAACGGCCTTTCATTATGTACGTGTTGGCCAAACTACTTGTAGCTTAAACTACCCTATGGACTCGAGTATGCACATTACTATTATGATAGGATAGAGGGGAACTACGGGGATTTCGAGCATAGGAATGAGACGTTATTGTTTCTTAGAACTGCCAATCAACCTTTGATAGTAGCTTTTGCCTCAAGTGTCGAGGGCTGCAGTGGTATGCCTCCTGGCGTATGTGGTAGATTGCGATACTGGTAGGGAACGGATGCATCAAAAATACTTCTGTATTTTTCTACTATCGCAGAAGCTGGTGAAGTTCGCTGCCCGTCCCAGGATCTTTTGACTGCGACCCAGTAGGAATGAGGGTCAGCACTCTACTTGGAAGAGTGATGTTTCATGAGGATGTTCTAATGCTGAGGCGCTTTGTGAATGATCAGTTATTTTTTTCTTTTTTCCGCTTCCCCCTGGTGTTTACTGTGGATAATAGGTCTAATAGTCTTGCTACTATTAATATCCTAGTGTTAGATGGGTTTTTATTTTTTCACTTCTCTAGTTATTGAGACTTCTGTTTTAGTTCTTTCAATATCAAGCTCCCCTTTCTTACTTCCATCTACTGGTAAGAATAATCTAGTCCCCTTCAATACTCTTTCTATGTACTCAAGTACGTTAGTCTATTGTAATTTACGTCAAGGTGGCCAAATGCTGAGGCGTGCCGAGACCCCAGGCCCACAAACTTTTTTTCACGCCTCTGATCCCGCCGTCTCGGGGTTTAAGGATCCTGGGACGGACCTAGTGAATTTCATCTCACGCTCTTGCAGCTGCCAGATTTAGGAATGGTATTTGCGCAGGAATCCAGGCGAAAGTGTCGGTAAATTTTCATACTCGTAATCGGTGCCGGGTACTGGTATTAATCCGCATTGTGTTGCCAAGCCCTGACCGCAGCACGTTTGGCCTCGATTCAAGCACAACTAAGCACTCGAGTCTCGGAATCTTGCTCGGCCGTCGGTTGGGCTTTGTTGAGTCGTCGCTTACTCACGGCGACTTGCATGTGAGATTCTTCCTCCCCCCTCCACGGCTTGGGACCAAAATGTTGTAAGAGAACACCTAAACCCACCTTTTGTTAAGCTTAGAGCCTTTTCCCCTTTTCTTTTGTCCTCCCTCCTAATTATCTAAGTCTCCAGAATGTCCTTCCTGCGTTCCGTTGCCCCCCGCAAATTACCATCGGCTGTGGGCTATCGTCAGACCCGGGCTTTTAGCTATTCGGTGTTGCGTTTGGTCCCAAATGCCTACATCTTATCCGCAGCTCGTACCCCCACTGGAAAGGTATGCCGTATAACCCGAGGGTTTATAACCAATGGTGGCTCACAATCCACAGTTTCAAGGAGGGCTCAAGGACGTTTCCGCCCCACAACTTGGATCATGCGCTGTTAAAGAAGCAATCTCCCGGGCAGGTGTTCCAGCTGCGGAAATCTCGGACGTTTACTTTGGCAATGTTTTGCAAGCGTCTGTTGGCCAAGCTCCGGCAAGACAGGCCGCCTTGTTCGCCGGTCTACCAGAGACGACTGAAGCGATTACGGTGAATAAAGTTTGCGCTTCGGGGCTTAAGAGTGTTACGCTTGCTGCCCAGAATATCCAGTTGGGTCATGCGAAGCTACAGGTTGCTGGGGGTATGGAGAATATGAGCCAAGTGCCATATTATTACCCTCGAAGTACACCTTCATTTGGACATGTTACGGTTCAGGATGGCTTAATCAAAGATGGACTCTGGGATGTATACAATCAGATTCAGTAAGCGATGGGAGTGTGGACAAATGTGATGAGAGTTCTAGCTAATCTGCTAATCTAGCATGGGGAACTGCGCCGAGAATACCGCCAAGAACCTATCTATCTCGAGAGAGGATCAGGACGCATACGCAATCGAGTCCTACCGTCGAGCAAAGGTGGCGTGGGATTCCGGAGCTTTTGCGGAGGAGGTTACTCCCGTTACCATCAAAACAAGAAAAGGAGATGTGGTTGTTGCGAAAGATGAAGAGTATGAGGCAGTGAGGTTGGACAAAATCTCGACCCTTAGGCCTGCATTTCAGAAGGAAGGAGGTACAGTAACGGCTGCAAACGCGAGCACATTTAGCGATGGAGCAAGTGCCGTTGTGATCGGAGATGAGTCTATGGCGCGGAAGTACGGGGGAAATAGTAGAGTGCTGGTGAGAATAGTCAGTTATGCCGACGCTGCCACAAAGCCTATTGACTTCCCCTTGGCGCCAACCTTCGCTATTCCGAGGGCACTTGAGAGAGCTGGTTTGGAAGTTAAGGATATTGCAAAATGGGAAATTAATGAAGCATTTGCTGCCGTTAGTAAGGCGAATGAGAAGGTATATACAACTCAACTTCTTTGCTTAATAATCTCGCAGTCTTCGGCGGTGAGGCTAATTTCGTGCATAGATTCTCGGCCTTGACCCTGCAAAGGTCAACGTGAAAGGGGGAGCGATTAGTTTAGGGCACGCATTGGGGTCGTCAGGGTCTAGGATTCTGACAACATTGCTGTACGTTCTCGAACCGGGGGAGTACGGCGTGGCAGCGATTTGCAATGGTGGAGGTGGGGCGACAGCACTGGTTGTTCAACGGATTGAGAGTGTATAGTAATCAACGATGGTCGAGTGTTATAATTACTGCTTGCGGAATATAAGCATGCGTTTGGGGGTCCAAAAGGATATAGCGAGGAAGTTGAGTGATCGGAGGCGGTGAACTGAGGTGACCAAAGGAACCAGTAGCCTTTTGCCCAAAGCATAGGCCTCAAGAATTGAAGGGAGGTCCAGAGGATGTGTCCTTTTCTGCCTTGCGGGATTTGGGCATACGAGTGCCTACACAGAAAATGAGCACAGAAATAAACTTCTCTTGTTTCGCTCATACAGAAAAGACTTGCCCACGAGATTCTCACTGGAATGCGGCGCTCCGAATGTGGGCGAAAGATATTAATTCCTTTCCCCAGTCGTAGTTGGGTGCCGAAATTGTGGAGTTTGGTGAATATACCTTTACAAGAGATTTTGGATGCTAGCGTTTAACTTAGAGCCTTTCTTTCTCTCAGATACTGGTTTCATCGCTCATTGGTGGGAGCTTTGATCTCCGGATATCACTCGCAGTCTTGAGTCGGGCAGGCATGCACAGTAAGTTATTTTCTGAATGGGTGAGTTGGGGAAGTATCCCCTGCAGTGTCGATAGTGCCGAATTTCCCTACACCGTGCTAAAGACCCACTAGCGAAATTAGCGTATTTCTTTGATTGGTAGATTCGACCTCATAGAGGGCAATGTTGCCACATAATCCCGGATGTTGGTTAGTAAATATCAACAAGTTCATTACCGGTAACATCATTCTCATATTAGGTTTA